>Ga0209606_1000355_pt1 | contig 71712 bp, 63 predicted proteins | sample AD_UKC057_MetaG_FD_184412 | JGI IMG/M metagenome (GOLD analysis project Ga0209606, IMG submission 184412) | Active sludge microbial communities of municipal wastewater-treating anaerobic digesters from USA - AD_UKC057_MetaG (SPAdes) (version 2) | ecosystem: Engineered > Bioreactor > Anaerobic >...
TAGACAACGGCATCACGGAGCGTATCGCGTATTCCGGACGGATAATCGCCAGGCTCCCACAGGTCAGGAAATTCTACAATCAGCCTGGAACTAAGGTGTTCACGGTCTTTCCACACCTGAAGGAAAGTACGCCAGATCTCGGAGAGAAACCGGGTGCTGGTCCTGGTCTGCAGATCGTTGGCCTGGCTGCTGTCTTCGAGCTCTTCTCGCTGCCTTATCTTCCACAGGTTAAAAGAGTAATAGCGGGTCAGAACTTTGCCATAAACCAGGCTGAGCAGATCACGTTCCAGAGGAGATGCTGGCCAGGGCTCGGTCATCAGGAGGAGGACTGCCTTTTCCGTTTCGCCCAATGAGGTCCGGAGCTGAGCTTCAGTTATAAGCGTCCAGGTCCAGAGAGAAGAGTCGTTGGCCTGGCGGGCTTGTTGCCTGAGAAGGGTGCATTCATCAACCGCTGATTTTATTTTTTCCTCAGCTATGAGTTGCTCAATTTTCTTCCGGCCGGTAAGCTCCTGGCTGTCGGAACTATTTTTATTGGTTGATGGCCCGGTGGAATTCTGCTCTTCATATTTCAGGCTGAAACTGGCGGAAGAAGTGTGTTCACTAACTGTAAGGTCAGAATATCCCGGCGCTTTACTTTTGAAACTGGAAGAACTCTGCTCAGTCGCCGCAACGACAGTAAATATCACAGCTATAAAACCGGCGAGGAGAAAAACGGAGAGATGAGAAATACGTTTTGGCTCTTTGCCCGATTTCCCGTTAGCTGGACTTTTTTGATGGCGATGGACAAACATCTGAACCTCTTATTTTAAGATTTAAAAAATGCCTGGCAGGTTCTAAGCTCAAAGTCTTTGCGCGTTTCTCTTCGGGACATTAACTCCGCCTTCTGTCTGGCCCTTCCATTATAAAATTCAGCCATAAGCTGAGTCAAACCAATCAAAAAATCAAGGGCAGCGGGAAGGAGAAACAGGGGACACGTTCTGTATTTCCTATTTTTTTCGTTCTGATCGCTATGAATTATCTAAACGGTGACCAGATGATGGAAGGATTTTTAAAGGCGGCGGTTTTGGCGCGGTCAAGGCCAAGCACCAAACACCAGTAATTGACGGCCACTTTCCTGAGATTGCGGCGAGTCATAAGAACATCTACAAACTTCTCCATTCCGTATTTTTCCTGGACTTCTTTAATATAATCAAAACCACCGAAGTTTATGGCCCTTTCAATCTCAATCTCTGGTGTCAGTTTCTCTTCAAAACTGTCCCAGAATAACTCTTTTCTCATCGGCTAAACCTTATAAAAAAATCCTTGATATCTTGCCATTCTTTCTCAGTAATGGACCGGAATTCTCCTGATTTATCAATCATAATAACCGATTTGAGCTCCGGTTCCGCCTCATCAAAATAAACCATGGCTGTCTTTAAATTATAATCGTACTTTTCATCAACTCCGAACTTGAGCCGCACCAGACGCGATAACTCGCTAAAAGAATGACCGCTTTTTTTAAGCAAATAGAAAAGGTCGATGAAATCTTTGGCCGATCCTCTTTGAGCCAGGGCTAAGGCTTTCATCACTTCCAGGTCGTCTAAAGATGCCAAATTGACAGACACGCCTTCTTCCGGGCTAAAAGCAGTTACTGGAAGCAAGAGTTTATATGGAAAATAAAAGAGAGAAAACTTCAGTTTCTCGGATGAAAGGAAAATAGTGACCGTGTCTTTTTCTATGAGTGCGATATCGACCTCTTCAAATTTCTCTCTGAACTTAACAACTATTGAATTAGAATTAAAGGGCTGAGGAGAAAAAAAATCGAGGTCTATTGACAGGCGGTGATGAAAATAAAAATAAGCGGCTGTACCACCAGCCAGATAACAATCAGCTGGAAGAAGTTGCAATTCTACAATTCTGACCAGAATGTTGTTGAGAGTAGCTAATTTCTGGTGGGGATGCATGTTTTTATTTTATCATGAATGGGGTCTATATCATATATAAGGAAATATAGATTGTGTGTCCCCTGTTTTCAGCAGGTCAGATGGAAAGCGGCAGCCTTCTTTCTGCCCGAGATTTGATTGAAGGTCTCTACAGCCTGGCTTGTTGGCTGGCAGATAACTTCAATTCCGGCCTCTTCTAAATACTTTATGGCTTCAGCCGGTACAGTCATAATGCCATGAGCGCCCGTCCCTATGACCAGCACGTCGGGCTTCTTGTCAATGACGGTCATCAGATCTTCTGGCTGCAGGTGATGCCCTTGTTTCCTCCACCAGTTGGGGAAAACCTCGTCGCCGGCAATAATGAGATCAGAGGTATAGGTCCGGCCGTCAATGACCATCCGGCCAAATAAATAGCTTTCGATCTTCATCTGCCCCTCCTCAAAGGAAAGACCTTAATTCGCTTTGCCCGTGGATTAAAGGCAAGTTTATTTTAAACAGAATGGCCGAGAATTCCAAACTTTTCCCTATCAGTTGTCTGACAAACAATTGAAAACCACAAAACTGCCGCTGCTTCGATGGGAAGTGTTAAGTTCAAAAAATATGAAATATAGTTTATGTCCCCTGCTTTAATCAAAAAATAAGGACGGAGGCTGCATTCTGGGTAGCCGGCCAAAAAGCTTTTTATAAAGCTCAGGATAGCTGTCTTTGCCACCCAGCAGCCTGGCTGTCACCGGGAAAACTTTTTTAGCCAGAGCTGACATCCCGGCTGAGACCCGCCTGATCTCCCACTGAGCAGTGGCATCCTCCCGCAGCCTCGACAGATGATAAAGCTCTCTGACGCAGGCTTTGACTGTCACTCGACGACGGTGGGCATTGGTTAGAATATAATCAGCGGCTGGCCCGACCCCATTCTTCAGCGCGCGCCAGCTCTTATCAGTTTTTTTGATTATTTCCATAAAATTTTTCTGTTCTTTTATTTCTTTGATGGAAGGCGGAACCGTTACACCCAGAGCTGGATCATAAGGCTGAGTCAGCAGGGTCATCATTCTATGACGTTTAAGCTGAGCAAAACAGGAGGCAGAAACAATCAGATCATAGGTCAGTTCGGCCAGTTCGAATTCCCGCGGCGGAACATCATAAAATTCCATCTGCTCGAAGACCTTTTTCGCCAGCTCCAGCTTTTGCTGGCGGCCAAAGCGTTTGACTTTCTTTAAAGCTTCCTGGAAGGACAAGCCGGCCGTCGAAAAAAGCAATCCAGCCAGAATGAGTTCATCGCCATTTTCAGAATATTCTGCCAGTTCAATTTCTTTTGGCTCTGATTGGCCAGCCTGCTTCGCACGCATCTTTTCTGCGGCCAGAAGACGCTCTGCTTCCCGGCCGACATTAGTCATCATCTCAGCTTCATAAGGCGAAGCCTCAGTAAAAAGAATAATAGATGGCGCCACTTTTTTGGCCAGATCGTAAAGCTGGCGTCTCAGCTCCTCCAGCTCGGCATTTTTCTTAGCAGCCAGACGCCTGATGATTAGTTCCAGGTTGCGGGCATTAGCGGTCAGTCCCAGTTGCCCTTTGGTCGCCAGACTCACCACGTAGCGGGCATCTTCTTTGGCCCAGCCGTCAAGAATTGCCTGATTCTTCGGATTAGCAGCCTGCTTCTCATATTTTTTAAAAAAATGCTCCCGCAGCCGTCCATAAAAATAGCGGTAGGCTTCATTCTGGGCTTCAATTGTCTCTACAAAAAGCTTCTCAAACTTGGAGCCAGCCTGCTTGATTTCTTCCGGTAAAACATAATCGCCGTCAAGCGTTATGTACCGCTGTGATTTTTCGGTGTAGGAACAGAGGCGGAAATGCTCGACCTCCTCAATGGCCAGGCGGCTCAGTCCGATGAGATCAAAGTTAAAGACGGCATGCTCGGCCACCGAGTGATGGCCCATCTTGAAGATAATATTTTGATTTGAACGGCGCGCTCTCTCCACCTCAGCTCTGGCCACGGCCCTGAGCTCATTAACCGGCCGCGGATCACGCGAGATGCGGGCATAAGCCGCCGAGATGGTCTCGGGGGTAATATCCTGACGCTCGGGGGAATTTTTCTTGAGTTCTTCAATAACTTCCGAATCTAAATTATAACCAGCCAGAATAATTTTCATGTGATTAAGATAAAAGGCCTGACCGCAATTGTCAATCATGCGTGGGAAAAGGACGCCCCGGGGCAGCACGAAGTGTCTCCGCTCCGCCCGCAGCGGAAGGGGTTCCCCAGGGGGGGATGGGTGGAGTGAGGACGGGCGGGGGCACGCCGTGACAGGACCCCTTTTCCTGACCAATATAGAAAGGGTAAACTAACAGGGACTCTGCTTACCCACCTCAAGAACTCTAAAACACCATGGCTTAAGTCTTCAAATATCTTAAAGTAAAACCAGCTTCTCTATTTAAACGCTTGTTTTAAGTGGGGTGGCACGGTGTGTCTCCGCTCCGCCCGCAGCGGAAGGGGTTCCCCACGGGGGGATGGGTGAAGTGAGGACGGGCGGGGGCACGCCGTGACAGGACCCCTTTTCCTGACCAATATAGAAAGGGTAAACTAACAGGGACTCTGCTTACCCACCTCAAGAACTCTAAAACACCATGGCTTAAGTCTTCAAATATCTTAAAGTAAAACCAGCTTCTCTATTTAAACGCTTGTTTTAAGTGGGGTGGCACGGTGTGTCTCCGCTCCGCCCGCAGCGGAAGGGGTTCCCCACGGGGGGATGGGTGAAGCGAGGACGGACGGGGGCACGCCGTGACAGGACCCCTTTTCCTGACCAATACAGAAAAAAACCGGCTTACCTCTCTGAGCCGCAGTTTGTCTAAATCACAACTCTATTATAAAATTAAAAAACAGAGAGACCGCAGGAAAGAGGTCAGCATGGAGAACAAAAATAAAGAAATTGCCAAACTTTTTTACCGCATTGCCGATGCCCTGGAAATCAAGGGAGAATCAGGCTTCAAGGTAGTTGCTTACCAGAAGGCAGCCAGAGTACTCGAGGATTTAACCACGGATGTGGCCGAGCTGGTCGCTCAGGGAAAACTGTCAGAGATTCCGGGTATTGGCAAAGGTATGGCCGAAAAAATCGAAGAATATCTCCAAACGGGCAAAATGACCAGATACGAGGAAGTCATGAAGGAAGTGCCGGAGGGCTTGCTGCAGCTGCTGGAAATCCCTGGCCTCGGCGGCCGAACGATTCACCTGATGCATAAAGAACTCAATGTCAATAATCTCGAAGACCTCAAGCGAGTCATTGAAGATGGCAGTCTCGAGAAGCTCTACGGGATGGGTAAAAAGAAAGTGGAAAATATTAAAAAGGGTATCGAGCTGTTTGAACATGCCCAGGAAAGAATGCCCATTTATGAAGCTATGACCATTGCTGAGGAAGTTATCGAATATCTAAAAAAGTTGGAAGGACTGAGCCATGTCTCGACGGCCGGTTCGCTGCGGCGGATGAAAGAGACGATTGGCGATATAGATATTCTGGCCACCGGGCGGGATGGGCTGAAGATTATCAAGCATTTCGTAGCTTTCCCCAAAACGATCAGAGTGCTGGCTGAAGGTGACACCAAAGGCTCAATTTTAATTCAAACCGAGCTGGGCGAGCGACAGGTAGATTTAAGAATTGTCGAACAGCAAGAATACGGGGCCGCCCTGCAGTATTTTACCGGCTCTAAGGCTCATAACATCAAGCTGCGCGGTCTGGCCAAGGATAAGGGGCTTAAAATTTCAGAATACGGCGTTTTCCAGGGCGAGAAGAAAATCGCCGGTAAGACCGAGGAAGAAGTTTATGCCGTTTTTGGCCTGCCTGTATTTCCACCGGAAATGCGTGAAGATCGTGGTGAAATAGAGCTGGCTCTTGAAGGGAAACTGCCGGTTATCGTCGAGCCAGAGGACATCAAAGGCGATCTCCATGTTCACAGCAACTGGAGCGATGGCGTGCTGACTCTGGAAGAGGTAGCTGAATATGGGAAAAAACTGGGTTATAGCTATATCGCCATCTGCGATCATTCGCAGGCTGCCAGATATGCTCATGGATTAAGCCCCGACCGCCTGGCCGAGGAGATAAAAGAGATAGACAAGCTCAATGCTCGACTTAAGGGAATCAAGCTCCTCAAGGGAATAGAAGTTGACATCCTCGGCGATGGCTCAATTGACTGCCCGGAAGAGCTGCTAAAAAAACTCGATATCGTGGTAGCTTCGATTCATTCTGGCTTTAAGAAAAATGTTACCGAAAGAATTATCGCTGCCCTGAAGCACCCCTTGGTCAATATCATCGGTCACCCAACCGGCAGGCTAATTTCAGGGAGAGAGGGTTATGATGTTGATGTCGACAAAATCATTGAGGCCGCAGCAGAATATAAAAAAATCCTGGAGCTTAACGCCTACTATGACCGCCTCGATCTGGATGAATTTAATTTGAAAAAAGCCAAAGAGAAGGGCGTTCTGATTTCGATTGGTACCGATACCCATTATGCCCACGGGTTTGAGATGATGCGCTTTGGCCTGGGGATCGCCCGTCGGGCCTGGCTGACGAAAAAAGACATCATCAATACCCTGCCCGTCAGCAAGCTCCTTTCTCTGCTCAAAAAATAATTCGAGAAGTTTATTTTTCTTTTTTCTCCATCTCCATGATGATACTTCCGGCTATCATCCGCCTGAAATTGTCTAAATTAGCTTCGAAGCCTTTTTTATCGCGGGAAGTTAAAACATAGCAGATGAGGCTATTTTTAAATCGGGCATAACCAACAGCTTCATAATTATTATAGCTGCCTCCGGAGAAAGTCCGGATGAGAACTTTCTGACCGCTGACAGTCGTTACCGGTTCCAGCTCGTTCGTGATTGCCTCCGGATACTTTTCCTTAAACTTCCCCACATCGCCTGCTATGGAATCTTCAATAGCTTCTCCCGGCTCGCACAAGCTTATATTAATGTACATAACTTCATTGCCTTTTCCCCAGGAAGAACCTTCGGGGTACATCACACAGTGAAGCCCCTGGTTTACCCCGCTGACATTATCTATAACCCAGCCCTCTGGTGAAGAAACAAGGACAGCGGCTTCGCTGCCGTAAACGATGGCCCCGTTTGACTGAAAATCCTCGGGGTTAGGAGCCTGTACCTCGAAGCTTATGTCAATTTTTGTCCACCAGGAAGGGCCAGGCGGCACAGGAAACTGGATTCCAGGTAGAGCTGATTTCAGACAGCTGGAGATAGATGTCTCCGGCCAGAAATAAATCTTCTCTACTTTCCCCTCGAGACTAATCCTGGCCAGAATCGTAAAGGTTTGAAGCGAAGAAGCTTTATTAGCCTGGAGACACTCATTCATAATCCTGTTTAAATCGCTGGCCAGGGCAGGGCCAAGGGCTTCATCATATTTTTCCCCTTCCGGAAGTTTTAGATTGTCTTCAGCCGCTTTAAGAGCGGCCTTTATTTCTTCCGGAAGCTGAGACTCGGGCTGCGCTAATTGTGGAGAAAGATTACCTGGCTGACCATAGACTGGCTCAAGCCAGAACAAACCGGCAATTAGCACTAACGCCAGGGCCGAGACCAGGAAAAGCGCAACCGCAATTCTTAGACTGGTTATATTGGCTATATTGATTTTCCTGATTCGCTTTTGACGGGACATGTTTAGTCCTCCCCCTTTGATTTATTAGCCGCATGAATATTAAATCAGAGTAGTAATCAGAGTCAATAAAAACAGGATATATAGTTCTATCCCTTATTTTCAGCCTTTCATCACGCCGACCGGGACCAGACGCGCCACCAGCCGCCCCAGCCCGGTCTTATGCGAGACTCTGACCACCTCGTCCACATCCTTGTAGGCAGCTGCCGCCTCTTCAGCCACACCTTTCCAGCTCGCCGCCTTTAGCTCGATGCCTTTTCTGGCCAGTTCATCTCTGATCTGCTCGCCGCGAAAACGACGCAACGCTTCGTTGCGGCTCATCACCCGACCCGCTCCATGAGCGGTTGAGCTAAAACTTTTCTCCTCCGCTTCGAGCGTCCCGACCAGAACATAAGAGGCGGTGCCCATGCTGCCCGGAATTAAAACCGGCTGCCCAACCTGCCGATAGACGGCTGGAATCTCAGGCCGCCCCGGGCCAAAACTCCGCGTGGCGCCTTTGCGGTGCACACAGAGCATCTTTTCCTGACCACTGACGGTATGTTTTTCCACTTTGGCCACGTTGTGGCAAACATCATATATTTGCCGCATCCCTCTGGCTTCACCCATCACCTTTTCAAACACACTTCTTACCCAGTGAGCAATCATCTGACGGTTGGCGAAAGCATAATTGACAGCGGCACACATCGACCGATAATATTGCTGGCCGAGTTTGGACTTAAAGGGAGCGTTGATTAGCTCGCGATCCGGCAGCTCTTTAAAACCAAATTCGTTTTCCATGAGCTCAATATAATCAGTAGCAATCTGATGGCCGAGACCACGGCTCCCACAGTGAATCATGACCAGAATCTGATCTTTTTCCTCGATACCAAACACCCGGGCAACTTTTTCATCATAAATTTCGTCAACTTTCTGAATCTCAAGAAAATGATTGCCTGCACCAAGCGTGCCGAGCTGGGGGATGCCCCGTTCCATCGCCCGGTCTGAAATAAATTCGAAGGAGGCCTCCTTCATCTGCCCGCCTTCTTCCGTCCGGTCAAGATCTTCAACCAAACCATAGCCTTCCTCGACCGCCCACCTGGCTCCTTTGAGCAGTATTTCTCTAAGAACACGGTTGCTGAGTTTGGTCACACCGCCCTTGCCGACACCAGCTGGGACTTCCTTGAAAATTTCCGCCAGCAATTCCTTCTTTCTGGCAACGATGTCACTTTCCATAAAATCCGTGCGCAACAGCCTCACCCCACAGTTGATATCATAACCAACTCCGCCCGGAGAGATAATGCCTTCCTCAAGGTCAAAGGCCGCCACACCGCCGATCGGGAAACCATAGCCCTGGTGGGCATCCGGCATGACGTAAGACATCTGCTGAATGCCCGGGAGGCAAGCCACATTTTTAGCCTGCTGCAGGGTCTGGTCGCGCCCGGCTAAGTCAATGAGGCGCTTTGAGGCATAAATCCTGGCGGGGACCAGCATCCCGCCGGATCTTGGAATTTCCCAGATAAATTCACTTACTCTAACTAAATCCATTTTGTCCTCACATATCAACCACGACCTCCAGTAGCCAGAGGCCGTCAGTTTTCTCTATTTTCATTTCGTTGTAAGTTACGGCTTTAACCAGCGCGTATATTTCATACTCAGGCGACGCACTATCACCGGCTACCTCTGCTTCCAGACGATAGAACTTCCGGCCATCCTTTTGAGCTTCCTCCACCTGGATGGACTCGACTCTGGCTAGAAGAAATGATTTCACGTCCAGCAGGTATAGAAATTCTGTCAGAAATTTAACCGTCAGCTGCTCGAGGCTCGAAGCTTCAACTTTTATAACCTCTTTCTTGACCGGCCTTACCTTTTCCACTTCCCACATTAAAGAGACCATGGCCAGAGCGGCATTGGCCAGCGCTTCTTCCAGAGTTTGTCCATAAGCTCGAAACCTGGCATCCGCCAGATGCGGCAGAAATTCATACTTTAACTTGGACACAATCTATATTTCCTGTTTTTTATTCATGTTTTTACTGATCGTTCCTGTCTATTTTTAAAATCTGATGCTTTGACCTGTCATCTCAGAGCAGGCTTGTCCTTCTGTACCTATCTACCCACTTCATTATTCTATCAGAAATTAACCTGATCAAGATAACCAGGATAACTAAGTTAGGCAATTAGCCACCACTCTAAAGCCAGGGAGGAAATTAAAAATAGGGGATATAGATAGTGTCCCTCCTTTTAGTAGTTTTCCACTCCTTCATTCAAAAACACCGGCGATGCGCCGGCCGCAATCGGGACAGTGGCCAGCCTGAACTCTATTCTTCCTGACACTAAAACCTTCCCGTTCGATGAGTAGCGCCCCGCAGCCTGGACAGATGGTATCCTCACCTTCGTCCCAGATATTTCCCAGGTAGATATAATTTAATCCTGCTTCGCGGCCAATATCCCGGGCCAGACGCAGCGTCGAAACAGGTGTCGGCTGACTGTTCAGATATTTATAATCGGGATGAAAACGGCTGAGATGCCAGGGGATATCAGGATCGACACCAGCCAGAAAGCGCGCCATGTCCTGGAGTTCTTCCCGGGAATCATTTTCTCCAGGAATAATCAGGGTGGTTACCTCCACCCAGATATTCAATTCTTTCATCTTTTTTATGGAGTCAAGCACTGGCTGCAGCCTGGCCTTGCAGATTTTCTTATATCTTTCTTCACGGAAAAATTTCAAATCGACATTAGCCGCATCAAGATATGGTTTAATTGCTTCCAGGGCTTCAGCCGTCATAAAACCATTAGTCACAAAATTATTTCTGATGCCTTCTTCTCTGGCCAGCCTGGCCACCTCGTAAGCGTATTCAAAAAAAATTGTTGGTTCGGTGTAGGTATAAGAAATGCTGGCGCAGCGATTGAGCTTAGCCTGCCTGACCACTTCCTCGACTGGCAAGTAGTTACTTCTCAGCTCTGGTCCACCGCCAGACAGCCTGGACTGAGATATCTCCCAGTTCTGGCAGAAAGGACATTGAAAATTGCAGCCAACAGTGGCAATGGATAACGCCAGACTTCCCGGCAAAAAATGGAAAAATGGTTTTTTCTCAATCGGATCAATATGAGCAGCAATCACCTCTTCGTAGACATAGGTATAAAGAATACCCTCGACATTCTGCCTGACTCCACAGATTCCGAACTGTCCTGCCCCGAGCACACAGCGGTGAGCACACAGACGGCATTCGATACGCTGGCCTTCCAGCCGATCATAGAGCATCGCTTCACGCCGTGGCATTTATTTTTTCCCTCCTGATTTTTTTGCCTGGACACTGCTCAGCTTCGAAGCTGAGGGGCAAAGTTCTCGCAAAACGCACTCTTCGCAGTGCGGTTTTCTGGCCTGACAGATCTTCCTTCCATGCTCGACCAGAAGAAAATTAAAATCAAGCCAGTCTTCCCTTGGCACAATGGCCATCAGGTCCTTTTCTATCTTTTCAGGCTGCGTCTCGCGGCTCAGTCCCAGCCTTCCGGCGAGCCTCTTCACATGGGTATCAACGGCGATGCCTTCGGCTTTTCTGAAGGCAGAAGCCAGCACTATGTTAGCTGTTTTTCTGGCCACACCAGGCAATTTAATCAGCTCCTCCATCGAATCTGGCACCTGGCCGCCGTATTCTTCAACAAGCTTCCTAGACAGGGCAATGATATTTCTGGCTTTGTTGCGGAAAAAGCCGGTTGAGCGGATATCCTTTTCCAGCTCTTCCTGTCTGGCCCGGGCAAAGGCCTCGACGGTCGGGTATTTTTGAAAAAGACCTGGCGTCACCTTATTGACTCTTTCATCCGTACACTGAGCGGCCAGAATGGTGGCAATCAGGAGTTCAAAAGGCGTGCGGTAATGAAGAGCTGTTCGCGGCGATGGATATTGCTGTCTGAGGATTTTAATTATCTTTTTGACTCGTCCTTCTAATTCTCTGTCCTTTTCTTCCGCTGGCTGGTTCTGTCGCCCATCCTTTATTCTGGCTGATTTCTCCAGATGCTTACTCTTTTTCATCCTTTTTTCGCTTCCTTCAGGTTCACCCATGATTTTTCCCCCTGTTTCCAGTTAGATTCCCAGGTCAGTCCGGAGCTGCAGCAGCCGCAGTAAATCAGTCCTGGTAATAATGCCAACCACCCTTCCCTTGTCGAGCACCGGCACCTGATTGACTTCATGACTGACCAGACTGTTTAAAACCTCATCTCCCGTTGCTTCTGGTTTAATAGAAACAATTTTATCCACCGGCGTCATAATGTCTTTAACCCTGAGCTCTGGCCAGCGCGAGCGAGGAAATTTTTTGACGTCTTCGAGACAGACCAGCCCGAGAAAAACATCGCCATCTGTTACCAAAAATACTCTTTCTCTCTTCTTCAGAATATAATCCTGGACCAGAGATTCAACTGACAGGTCGGGGCTAACCGTGATAAAGTTCTTATCCATCAAATCAGAAGCCTTCAAGTCCTGCAGAGCCGACTTAAGCAGAACCTGCGAATATCCCTGGACTGAGGCGGTATGCAGGAACCAGCCGATGAGCACCATCCATAACCCGCCCAGATTACCACGGAAAAACTGGACCAGACCGACCAAAATCAGAAAAAAGGCGATTCCCTGGCCCACAGCCGAAGCTGTCCTGGTGGCCTTTTTCAGATCGCCATTTATCCTCCAGAGAATAGCTCTCAAGACCCGTCCACCATCCATCGGAAAGCCAGGCAGGAGATTGAAAGCGCCCAGAACCAGATTAATATAGGCTAAATAGGACGAAGCTACCTGCAGTGGAAGGGAATAATTCCGAAAAGCCAGGGCCAGAATGAAAAAGACTCCGCCCAGCAAAAAGCTCGACACCGGTCCGGCCAGGGCTAAGTAGAACTCCTTTTTTGGCTCCTGGAGTTCCTCACTGATCCGGGCCACTCCACCCAGAATAAACAGCGTGATATCTTCAACCTTTTCTCCCTGCTTCCTCGCCACCACCGAATGGGCCAGCTCATGAAACAGAACCGAGGCAAAAACCAGCAGGCTGGTCACCACTCCTAGAAACCAGTAATAGCTATGGTTGGAGACCGGAAAAGCATGAGGGAAATAAAAGGCGGCCAGTGAAAAAGTAAAAAGCAAAAAAATGACCAGCCAGCTCGAGTCAATCTTAATCTCGATGCCGGCAATTCGACCTACTCTCCAGGCGTTTTTCATCTTAGCTCCCTTTTTATTTTATCAGCTTTTCTCCCTTCTCAAAAGCAATAACAGCTCAAAAAGAACAGAAGTAGCGCCTGGTAGCCAAATCTTTTCCCGGATAGAGTTACGGTCAACCTGCCAGCAATCTTACGAATTGGTTCCTCACCCCTGTGGTCATTTTCAACCTGAAATTGGTGAGAAAACTTCTGGCTCCGCTTTTAGAGCACCTCTCCGGCAGAATGTTTTACTGATCTTTGGCTGCCGCCTGGAAAGGCCCTGTCTGAAAATAGAATGTTTTACTGACTTCTGGCCAGAGCTGCCTTTGAATTTTTAAAATTTGACAAATTTATTTTGGGGAGCGCCACAGACCGGGCATTTATCCGGAGCTTCTCCTTCCATGGTAAAACCACAAATAGGACAGACATAGACATCAGTCAGCTCGACATCCTGCCCCTGCCGGGTAGCTTCTTTTGCCCGGGCATAAAGTTTCTGATGAACTTGCTCGGTAGCCAGAGCAAACTGGAAGAAAGTGGCGACTTTGTTTTCGCCCTGTTCTCTTGCTACGGCCAGATAAGCTGGATACATGTCTTCGGCTTCAAAGGTTTCACCCTGAAGAGCGATATCCAGATTATCAACCGTCTTACCTTCCAGGTTGAGGACCTTTAAATAGTTACGGGCATGGACCAGCTCGGAAAGAGAAGCGGCCTCAAATAACCTGGCGATATTAGGCAGATTTTCTTTTCTGGCCTGCTCAGCATAAAGCTTATATTTAAGATGAGCCTGGCTCTCGCCTGACAGGGCATCTTTCACCGTATTTTCGGTTATTTTTTTCATTTTTTGTCCTCCTCTTTTTTTTTCCTTTTTACTCTGTCTTCTATTAATGAAACTTAAGACAGGTTCACACGACTTAAAGTTAAAGCTGGCTCTGACTCAGGAGACAAACTGAATCATCCGGTCAATTGCTGCCCGGGCTCTGCTGGCCGTCTCTTCGTCCACCACCACTTCCGGTCTTTCCTCGAGCAAGGCCCGATAAATTTTCTCTAGACTATTTTTTTTCATCTCCTGACAGATAGCCTCAGCCCTGGCTGGATAAAATTTTTTATCAGGATTTTCCCGGCTCAGGCGAGCCAGAAGTCCAGTTTCAGTCGCAATGATTACCTCAGCCGCACCGCTTATCCTGGCTTCCTTTATCATCTGGCCGGTGGACAGGACACGATCAGCTTTTTCCAGAACTTCTGGCCGGCATTCAGGATGGGCCCAGATTTCTGCTTCGGGATGAACCGCTCTGGCCTCCAGCAGATGTTCTGCTCTGATTTCTTCATGAACCGGGCAGTAGCCATCCCAGGCTATAACTCGCTTGCCTGTTTTTTGCCTGACATAACTGGCCAGATTGCGATCCGGCACAAAAATTATTTCCTCGTCTGGCAGGCTACCGACCAGATTAACAGCGTTAGCCGAAGTGCAGCAGATATCTGTTTCCGCCTTAACCTCAGCCGTAGTGTTGACATAAGAAACAACTTTTCGTCCAGGAAACTTTTTTTTCAGTGCCTGGAGCTCAGCCCGGCTGGCCATTTCGGCCAGAGGGCAACCGGCCTGCGGTTCGGGCACTATGACTTTTTTATCCGGTGCCAGAATTTTGGCTGTTTCAGCCATAAAATAGACGCCGGCGAAAACAATCAGATTGGCTTCCACCTGAGCCGCCAGTCTGCTTAGCTCCAGAGAATCACCTACAATATCAGCTATATCCTGAATCTCATCCGGCTGATAATTATGGGCAAAAATAATTGCTCCTTTGTTCTGTTTGGCGCGAACTATTTCTTCTCTCAATTGATCTTGATTCATAACCAGCTTAACTTTCTTTGGATCATCTAAACTCTGGCTCCAATGACTTTCCCCTGCCCGGCATCATGGCCGCCGGTAGCTAAAAATTGGACTGCTTCTGGCTCGAAACAGCCAGAACCAGGCCAGTTTATCAAACTGCCACCACGCTTTTTATCTCAGGTATTTCCTTTTTGAGCAGCCGCTCAATACCCATTTTAAGAGTCATCTGAGACATGGGACAGCCACCGCAGACTCCAACCAGCCGGACAGAAACCACTCCATCCACGACATCGACCAGTTCAACATCGCCGCCGTCAGCCTGAAGAGCCGGTCTGATCTTGTTTAAGACTTCTTCGACTTTTTCTTTCATGGCTTTTTCTCCTTAAATTGCCAAGAGACTGATAAACAAAATACTCTTAACTTTTTAGTTTAAACTAACTCGCCTTAAGTTTCAATCCATATCCTATCATTTTAGTAGGAATTAAGCAACTGCTGCTGGCTCGGCTGGCATCTCAACCTGCAATCCATCATAAGCAGCCATGACCTCCACTCCGGTAGCTGCAGTTAGTTTCTCAGCCACTTTTCTCGGATCGGCCCTGAGCATGGTCATCCCGAAGTGAGTTAGATAGGCCTTTTGTGGCTTCACTCCACTGATAATTTCGCCTGCCTCACCGGCTGAGAGGTGCAGGATATTATCCTCTTCTCTGCCCTCAGCTCTAACCACATTAAGAATGAGAATGGAAACATCCTGATAGGCTTTGATCAGACCGGGGAAAAATTTGGTATCAGTCAGAAATCCAACTGTTCCACCGGGCAGATAAAATTTCAGGCCATAGGTTTCAGCCCCGTGAAGATGAAGGACAGAAGTTTTAATTTTAAGTTCTCCCAGCCGGTAGTCCTTCTCAGCCCGGAGAATTTCTATCCGGTCTAAATAACCTTTGAGGTAATTAAAAACGACAGCTTCCTCACCTTCCAGACATTCCTCTGGAGCAAAGAGCACTCCCCTTTTTTTAAAACCACCCGAGGTCATGGCCTCGACCAGAATGTTAACATCGTTAGAATGGTCAATATGTTTGTGGCTCAAAAAGATAGCCTCCAGAGCGGTCGAATCAAGCGGCGGGCGGCTGTGAACCAGTCTGACCAGGGCCCCCGGTCCAGGATCAAGCATCATTTTTTTCCCCATGAAATGAAGATAAATACCCCCCGACGCCCGGAGCTGTTTGGTCACCACAAAGCGAGCTCCACCTGTTCCTAAAAATTTGAAATAATCAACCGGCCTGGAACCAGAATCAGTCTTTTCCGTCCTGACCGTGCTTTTCCGGTTCGACATGGATGGTTACATCTCCTTCAAATTCCTTTTTCATCAGTTCCTCCACCCTGGTGGCCAGTTCATGAGCTTCATCTACTCGCATATTACCTGGAACCTTGAGATGAGCTGTGACCTCACTATGCTCGCCGTAATTGTGAACATGAAGATGATGGATACCTTCCAGTTGAGGAAACTGGGCTTTGACCGAGGCTTTGACCCGTGCGACTACTTCATCAGCCGGACTTTCGCCGATAAGATAACTGGCCGAACTACGGATGATGGTCAAACCAGCATTTAAGATGAGAAGCGAAACCCCAATCCCGAGAATACCGTCCAGCCACCAGAATCTCTGACTGAAAAGAGCCCCGACCACGATGAGAAGCGAAGCAATGGCATCACTCCGGTGATGCCAGCCGTCAGCCCGGAGAGAGGAGGAATTTATCTTTTTCCCTGCCCAGAAAGCAAACTGAGCCAAAGCCTCTTTCAGGACAGCCGAAATAGCAAAAACAATGACGGCCAGCAGGCTAAAGCTCATCGCCTGATGATGAATTAACTTAAGAATTGACTCATAAAGAAAATAGCCACCTACCACTGCCAGCAGAGTGGCAATGACGATAGAAGCCACCGATTCAGATTTCCCATGGCCAAAGACGTGTTCTTTGTCAGGTGGCCTGGAAGCCAGCCAGAAGCCAACAATAACTACCATCGAAGTCAGGGTATCAGACAGAGTATGCCAGGCATCAGCCATCATGGCCACCGAACCAACTTTCTGCCCAACTATGAATTTAAGAAAAAACAGGCCTGTATTAAGGAAAATGGAGATATAGCCTTCCAGATAGCCAAGCTTCTTTTTTTGAGAAAAATCTACACTCATCCTCTCCTCGCCAATAATTGACCATAAAAACCCCTTGAGGAACCAGGCAAACTTTCAGATAAAATTAAACTGGATACTTAGCCGGCGATTCTCACCTTTTTCATTGGCTGACCGCAGCAAAGAATGACATGCTCTTCGCCACAGCCACATTCACGATCAACGACCAGCCGATAACCGCACAGTTTACATTCATAGCCTTTTTTATAACTGGCCGCCTTTTTGGCCGCTGGCTTCTTAGCCACCACCGCTTTTTTGGTTGGTGCTTTTTTCTTTTTTTCGGCCATTTTTGCCTCCTGATTTAAACCCGTCTTTTATGACTGAAAATAGTCTACCTTTTCAAAAGGTATCCTGTCAATGACTTAATATTCCGACCATAAAAATCCTGGCTCGGACTGGCCATCGGGTTAAATTTGCTCCTACCCATCTAAATATGATATAAATAATCAGACTAAGGATAATTTTTTCCATCGTCAACCAACGAGGAGGAATAACAATGAAAACAAACAAGGCTGCCAGCCTAAAACTAATGGCTTTAATCCTGGCTATGTCTTTTCTGGTTCAGCTGGCTGCTGCCCAGACCAGTCAGCTGGACAGGCTAAAAGCCGGCATCGCTTATTTTGAAGGCGGGCAGATTGCCGAAGCCAAAGCCATCTTTGATAAACTAATCGCCGAGAAGTTTGTCAACAACGACCTCTATTATTATCTTGGCTCAGTTTTAATCAAGCAAAACAATCCCGAAGCAGCCCTGACCTATTTTAACAAGATTGTTCAGAGTGATCCCAACTCTCCTTATGGTTATATTGGCCTTGGGCAGTATTATATTAAAAAGGGCAACTATACCAGCGCCGAAACTCAGCTTAACCTGGCTCTGCAAAAGGACCCTAACTGTGCTGAAGCTTACTTTCACCGGGGACTGCTGCGCGGCTATCAGAAAAAACTTGACCAGGCTATAGCTGATCTCGAAAAGTGTCTGCAGCTCAAGGGCAACCATGCTTACGGCCACTATCAGCTGGGACTGGCCTATAATCAGAAAGGCCGGAAAGATCTGATGATCGTTCACTTTAATAAATTTGTCTATCTGGCTCCGAATGCTCCCGAAGCACCTCAGGTCAAAAGTCTGTTAAGCCGGGTTGGCTGATTGGTTTTAAAACGCTTGCCCTAAACTGAAGAAGATCGTACTGCGCGGTTCTCCAGTTCTCGGTTTTAAATTGAGGCCATAATCAACTCGAATAAGGCCTACAGGTGTATCTATTCTCAATCCAAAGCCAGCCCCTGTTCTCAGGCGAAGAGGGTTAAGATCTTTAAGTCTCGAATAGACATTACCGGCATCAAAGAAAATCACTCCCCTGAACATCTTATAAATTGGGAAACGAAGTTCCTGGTTCATAACTACCGTTGCTTCCCCGCCCTCCGGTAAGCCCGTCCACAGATCGAGCGGCCCGACCGCATCCAGTTTGAAACCTCTAATGCTGGTACCACCGCCGGCAAAAAATCTCTTACTGGGAATCAAATTTTCGCCAAAGGCACTGGCCAGACCAAGTCGGTAGCTGGAAGCCCAGGTCAGGCTGCCCCCAATTTCCTTATACATTGTGTACTGAGAAAAGGATCGAATGTATGACAGAGACGAGCCGAGGAAGCGGGGTGAATAACTCAAACTGACTGAGAGTAGAGACCCGCCTCGTGGATCAAAACGGTCATCTCTGGTATCGCGATCAACGAGCAGCGAAAGTTCTGAGCTGGTCATTTTAACGTCATAGGGGAAAGGCCAGCTTGGTTCGCTTTCATAATCATGGATTCTGGACAGCTTATAGACCCAGCTGAGGTTAAAACCTTTGACAATCATAAATTTTTGCTGGAAACTGCCACCGGTTTCCTGAGTTATATACTGACCCTGGTTGTATTTGGTATAGTAAGCAGACAGCAGAAAATCAGTTTTTTTAGAAAAAAGGTAAGGGACCTTCAAGGAAAATCTGGCTTCCTGTTGCTTCGAATTAGCTCTGAAATAAAGCAAGCTGTTCCAGCCGCGGCCAAAAAGATTATTAAAATCAACCTGACCTAAACCTTCGAAGTGGGTTTCTGTATTATACTGAAGACCATAGGTCAGACTCAGCCAGGGATTCTCCTGCAGCTCAACTTTTACTTTTTCCTGATTATTATCGTCCGCCTCCAGGGGAGCTGAGCTGATATTGACCGTCTGAAAAACAGAAGTGTCATAGAGATTTTTCTGAGCCTGGGCCAGCCGCTCCAGGCTGAGTGGATCTCCAGTCTTTAGACCGGCATAAGCCAGAATAAAAGACGGCTTCGTCCTTCTGGCTCCGGCTATTTCTACCTCAGCAATCCTGTAAATCTGGCCTTCATTGATGACAAATTTCACTTCGTAATCTGGAGTAGAGGCTTTAGGTTCAGCCGCAGCTTCGACTTTGACCTCTTTAAAACCTGCTCCGCGATATTTGTTGATAATCTCTACCCGGGCCTGGCTTAAGGCTGGCCAGCTGAAGATGCTACCCGGTTTAATCTCCAGATCGGCCAGCAACTCAGCCTCATTGAAATAAGAGTTACCGCTTAAATTCACGGCTGCCACCTGACTTTGAGGTCCAGCCTCAATTTTTAATTTGATAAAAACCAGCCTTTTTGATTCATCCTCTTTTATCACCGGGTTGCTGATCTTAGCCTCAAGATAGCCATTTTCTTCATAAAAATACTGGAGGAGGTCGAGGGCTACCCGGCGATCATAAACCAGATTCCACAAACCTTTAGCCCTGGCTCCAAAATAATCAGCAAATACTCGCTGTAGAAGAGAAGCTTCATACACTGGTTGACCCTCCAGCTCGAAAGAAGCCACCTTCCATTTGCCATTATTCTTAACATCAATGATATATTCAGTTCGATCTTCTCCTTGATTTCTGTCAATCCTGACTTCTGCCCGGTAGTAATTCTGACGGTTTAACTCGGTCAGAAGATTGGAGCGAAGCTGATAGAGATTGGCATCTTCAGGCAGGCGACTTACCCAGGAATTTAAGACCTTTTTTCTGATCTTTTTTGAAAGCTTGTCTCCAGTAAATTTAAAACTCACCGGCTGGCCGGCCTGGATGTTCAATCTGACCAGGTCTCTTTGCTCGGCAGTGGTTTCCACCTCTCGGGTCAGCTTATAATTGTAATAGCCTTTTTTCCGATAGAAGGCATCCAGACGGTTTAAAGCTTTTGACCAGTCTGAAGATTTATATTTTTCCCCGGGTTTTAATTTAAGCACTTTTTCCAGCTGGGAAGGCGGGAAAACAGTCTCACCTGTAATCTCTATTTTCTCGAGCACCCTGGACGGAGTAACCAGAGCTGATTTCTGGCTGCTACGACCACCAATTGGAATTCTATGCCTTAAATTGACCCCGACCACACCATCGTCCTGACGAAAGCCACGGAAAGAAAAATTATGATTAAGCTGGTAATCAAAAATCCAGGTTTGATACTGGCTGTTGGTTAAATCGATCGAATAGGTAATGGCTGCTTCTCGGGTCATTCTTTTTCTAATCGTCAGACGGGCGCCAGGATCCTGCAGGGTAGCGATATTTAATGGCTCCAGGACAACATCTTCTGCCTTCAACCATTTTTCGAGAGTTCTGGTGACCGGTGAAGCCAGAGGACTGGAGAAAAACTGGATAAGCTGACCACTGATCGTATTTAAAGCTGAACCCTGAACCTCTTTCAGACTTTTCCCGGTAAGAAGCAGAGAAGCCAGATCTTCCGTGGAACGAGTTGGATTGGAAGTCAGAGAAAATCTCAGGTCGGAGGGTGTCCCGGCCAACACCAGGCTGACCTCCAGTTCTTCCTGCTGATCATAAACGGTACTTTTGAGAAGAATGTCAAGATTTGGTTCTAAGTTTTCCTGGCCAAGAAAATCAACCCGAAGCCTTTCGACTGTATATTTTCTCTCACCAATGATAATTTCACCGGTATAAGCATTTTCAGCCCGGCCAGATAGGACAGGAGTCGGAACGGTTCCTTTTATATTTAAATTAGCTTTAAGCTCGAGATCGGCCAGGTTATTTTTGATGACAATATTATCAATAGTTCTAACATTAATATTGAGAGCCAGTTCATAAAGGAAAGGAGACATCTCGCTGCCAGCAGGAGAAACCCGGCTAAAAATCATCTTCAATCCCTGTGTGCTGGGATAAAAATCTTCAAGATAACTGGCATTAATAATGAAGAGATCCCCGGCCAGAAGCCAGCCACTTTTACTTTTCGTCAGAGTTAAGGAAGCGCGGGACAGACTGTTCAATCCCGGTGGATAATTAAAATCAAAATCTTCCAGGACAAAATTCAGCCTGGCTTCCGGTAAAGAAAACGACGCACCAAAATCAGCCTGACCAGAAGCGGTGAACCGGCCAGAATTGGCCTCGCCATTCACCTTCTCAAGTTGCAGCCGGGAATTATCTATGGTCAGTCTCCCCTGGACTCCGCTGACGACCAGCGGCAAATCACTCAACCGGAAAAAGACCTGGTTCAGGTCCACTCGTCCATCTATCAGCGGCTCTTGCAGACTGCCCTTCAGGCTGGCTTGAAATTCGGTTTTCCCACCGGCCGACATACCGGACAGCATAGGATTAATATCTTCAAGACTGAGCTCGCCGGTTAACAAGAAATCCAGGCCAGGATCGCTGGGTTCTTTAATTTCAGACTGCCCGGACAGTTTAATCCGGCTATGGGGAGCCAGCAGGGTAAAATTGTCTATTGCCAGGATTTTATTTTTTAAATGAAAGCCAAGCGCTCCATCACTTTTAACCGGGATATTATTAAGGGTGAGATTAAGCTGGGGTATTTTTACCTCGAGCGAAGTGGCCGAGAGATCTGGCGAGAATCCATCCAATCTTATATAGCCATTGGCTCCCCCGCCTGGATTCATATCCTTAAGGGAGGGCAGGAAGGCAGTCAGACCGGCAAAATCAAAATTTTCAAATATAAATTCCGCCTGAACTTCCTCCGGTTTGGTCAGTGGAAGAGAAAAGTTCAAACTGGCAGTAATAGCCACCTCCGGCACTTCCGCCTCCACCGTCGGCAGTATTCCAGCCAGATTGGCCAGAGGCAAATCTTTAATTGTCATCAGCCCCGTCAGAGGATAAGGCTGGGTCAATTCAAGCTGAGCGGTCAGGTCGAGATTGAAGCGGGGAACACTGAAATTAGCCAGGGCCTTCTGGCCATCAGCTTTAACTCCAAATTCAACATAGGGAAACCAGAATTGCCCGAGCATCAAGCCCTGAGCAACCAGTTTTAAATCAGCTACAGGAGCCAGATACGAACCAGAAGCAACCAGCTTAAAATCAAGCTCGCCGGCTGAAAGAGCAGGCAGCAAAGAGCTGAAATAACTGGCCTTGAGTTTCTCTCCGCTCAAATCTGCCCTGATTTCGCCCGTGGAAGGTTTAAAACCCAAACGGCCGGCGATTTGACCTCCCGGCCAGGCCAGCAGCAATTCGTCCAGCTTGATTTCCTGATTGGTATATTCACCGCTGAGGTGAAGCGAATCCAGGGGCAGGTTCTGAAGCTGAGGCTGGTCGACAGTCAGACTAAACTGGGTCTGCGGGGCATGGAGATAACCGGAGGCCGAAACTGAGCCAGACAGGTAGCCGTTAAGATAGCTTTTATAACTTTCTCCCAGAAAGTCGGCCAGCTGAGCTAAATTAATCTTAATCAGCTCGGCCTGGGCCTGCAAACTAAAGGGTGCGGCTGGACGACCAGAAGACCTGGCCAGACGCCCGGAAGCCCTGATTTGTCCCTGATCAAAATCAACGGCCAGGTGCTGAAGATCAAGCCTGTCGAGATTTCCACCGGCTTTGATTTTGACTGCTGGCAGGCTCAGATTTTTTAAGAAGAGACTTTCAGCCCCGAAGTCAAGCTCAAATTCGGGACGTTCCAGGCTGCCGGAAACCCTGGCTTCCAATTCCAGGGCTCCTTTGATGTCAGGCAGGTCGTTAAGACTGGCGGCCAGCGCGGGCAGACTTCTATCCAGGCCTGATGCCTGGAGGGAATTAATCGTTCGGCTGAGCTCGTCAATTTTAAAGGTCAACTGGCCCGAGATTTTTTTGAGGTCAGAAACTTTAGCTTTAAGACTGAGATTGGTCTCCAGAACCTTAAGGTTAAGCTCAGAAAGACTTATCTCACCGTCAGCCAGAGAGGCTTTGATATTTCCAGCTAGAGGCAAAAGAGGCGAGCTGGCCGGGAGAGTGCTGGCCACCTCTGGGGGCTCAAGATAAAGTTCACTCCGGGCTTTGATTTTCTGAAGGTTAATTTCCGGTCCGCTGACCTCAAGATAGCCCTTGAGAAGACAATCGGGGGTAATCGGCCGATCGGGCCAGAGAGCAGCTAGTTCTTTGAGCGGAAGTTGATTAAAATCAATCCGTCCGGAAAAGTCTCCTTTTAAGGCCCGGGGCAATTTAGCCTCCAGGGCGATTGAGCCGGTGCTTAAACTAAGCCCACCTTTAAATCGCGTCGAAGAATTGTCTCCTGGTTCTAAAGCCGCAGTCAGACTGAGACCTGATAGCCCCATAAAATTTATATCAGAGCCGTCTATCCGGCCCGAAATCTGCGGCGCTTGGGCTTCTCCTGAGGCTTTTAAATCCCAGCTGATCAGACCGGCCAGATTACCGGGCGGGCTGACCACAGTCTCTATTTCTGCCAGGTTAATCCTGGCCGAGCTGGCCAGGTTGAAGACCGGTTGACCGAGATAATCATTTATCTCACCTGAGACTAATATCTCTGATCCCTTCGTTACGAGACTCAGATCTTCTATATTTATTTTTTGCGGGCTAACTTCTGCCTTTAATTTTAGAGAGTTCAGATCTAGCGGACCCTGGCCGAGCTGCAGCTGGCCCTTTCCCGCTTGAATCTGGACCAGGTGGGAATCTTTTGATGGATCAAATTTAATAGAGGCTTCGATTTCGTTCAGGTTGAAGGTTAACTGCGCTGGTTCATCCTGATAAGAAAACTCCCCATTTTCCAGAAGAAAATGATCCAGGCGCAAAGATAAAGGTTTCGCTGCGCCGTCAGGTGGAACTGACGATAATTCGGCCTCCGGCTTTTTCTCAGCAACCCCCGTTGGCTGCTCTGACCGTAAAGAAATCCTGGGTTTTTTTATTTCCAGACTTTTTATCCTGATTGGCCCACCGGTCAGTGTTGACCAGGCAATCTGGACAGCCAGCCGATCGCCACTTATCGAACCAGAGGGCAATTCGCCCGGGACAACTGACTGGAGTCTAAAATCAGTTAAGGTAACCTTCAGTCGAAAAAGATTAATCCTGAGACTTCCGCTTTCCAGTCGATAGCCAGAACTGGCCTCCAGCCATTTTCCGGCCTGATTTAAGATCAGCCGGCCGCCTGGAGGAGTACCGACCCAAATAGCAATAAGGAGCAGAAAGGCTATAATCCCACCCACCACCCAGAACGCTATTTTTAGCCCGCGTGGTAGCCTGGGCTTCTTGCCCTCCTTTTTCCCGTCAGTCATGATTCATATTCTAAACCTATTTTAACGCTTTAGGCAAACTGAGTGGTAGATATCTATTCCCAGTCCAGCAGGCGGCGCTGGCCCTGGAGTTGTCTGATATCGGTTACATCCTGACTGACTTCCAGGCAGCCGCGGTATTTCCCGTCTTCATCCCGAACAGCAAAATACCTGATATGAATGAAGCGACCACCGGTCTGCAGCCAGAATTCAGCTGTATCTTTTTCTCCTGATTTAAAAGCCTTGAGAATTTTCTCCACCACCTCGACGCTCCTGGCCGGGTGACAGTTCTGGACCTTACGACCGATAACAGCAGGGACGCGGGTAAATATTCTTTTCTTTTCAGAATAATAAACTATGGTGTCGTTCTCATCTACAAAGGAAATATCCAGAGGTAAAGTCCTCAGAATGAGATCAACCTGCTCAGCTGTTAATCGGCCTGTTTTTAAATCAAACTGGTTATCCAATTTACTTACCTCCTCATTCAGACTATAACTCTGGGAATAAGCTGGTTGATCCGGGTAATAATTTCATAACTGATTGTTCCGGCCAGACCGGCTAACTGTTCGGCTGTAATTTTTTCCTGCCCATCATATCCAAGGAGGGTCACGCGATCTTCCAGTTCGACGCCCGAAATATCGCTGACATCAGCCATAATAAAATTCATGCAAACCCGCCCGCGAAGCTGAGCCCGGTGCCCTTTAATCAGAACATAGGCCGTATTAGAAAGCGAGCGGTCATAGCCGTCATAATAACCAACCGGGATAACTGCCAGCTGGCTTCTTCTGGTCGTTCGGTAGGTGCACCCATAGCCAACATAGGAGCCGGCCGGAACCGACTTAATCTGGGCAACCCTTGTTCGCCAACTCAAAACCGGCTTTAACTTTAATGGTTCCTGACCTCTTTGCTGACAGGAAATCAGAGTCTCCTTAGAGGGCCAGAGCCCATAGAGTCCAAGACCGATTCTGGCCAGGTCAAAGTAAGTTTCTGGAAACAGGATAGCGGCAGCCGAACAGGCCAGGTGCTTGACTGGAATAGCCAGGCCGGCCTCGGCTAGCTGCTGAACAGCCTTGACAAAATTGGCCAGCTGGTATTTAGGGTAGAAATCATCGGTTGTATCTTCAATATTAGCAAAATGAGAGCTGGCCCCCTCCACTTCTATTTCTGGCAGTTTTTTTATCTCTCTGGCTATAATTCCTAGTTGTTTAATAGGAATTCCCTGGCGGTTGGTCCCGGTTTCAATCTTGAGATGAACAATGGCTTTCTTTTTCAGCCGGCGGGCCGCCCTGGCCAGAGCTCTCAGATTTTCAAGATTATAAACAACACACCTCAGGTCGGAGCTAACCACCGCTTCTGCCTGGTTAAGCCCCACATAACCAAGAATGAGTATTTTTTGATTAAAGCCAGCTTGCCGGAGAGCCAGACCTTCTTCCAGGTTATTTACTCCTAGCCAGTTGAGGCCAGCTTCCTTCGCCAGGCGGGCTATTTCCAGCAGACCATGGCCATAAGCGTTGGATTTAACGACTGCCATCACCTCAGTTCGGCCCAGCCTCTTCTTGAACTCGTTCACATTATTAAAGAAAGCCTGCCGATCGATTTCCACCCATTGAATCAGTCCATTTTGAGCTTTCATTTATTCTACCAGGCTGTCTATCTCACCGGCCCGACTGCTTTTAATGGCCACCGAACAACTGTTTGGCTCCGTCTCCCAGTAGCCGGCTAATTCTGTCTTCAACAAAGACAATGTCTTCTCTATCCACCCCGGTTGAAATAATCCCGACCGGCGTTTCGAGCTCATCCTCCAGCCACTTGAGATAATCAATAAACCCGGCCGGTAGTTTATCTGCACTTCTCAGATGGTGAATTGAGCCTTCCCAGACTTTAAAAGTCCGGTAAATCGGCCTGACCTTGTCCAGCACATAAGGATCCGAGAGAAAATCTTTTATTTTTGAACCCTTGTATTCATAGGCATAGCAGGCCTTGATTTCTGACAGGCCTTCCAGCACATCAGGCTTGGTCAGAGCCAGTAGATCAATGCCATTAAGCCGGCAGGCATAGCGAGCCGCCACCGCATCAAACCAGCCACATCTTCGCGGCCGGCCCGTCGTCGCTCCAAATTCATCGCCTTTTCTGGCCAGCTCGGCACCTGTTTCATCTTTAAGTTCGGTTGGAAAAGGACCACTGCCCACCCTGGTGCAATAAGCCTTGGTCACTCCCAGAACGGCGGAGATCTGTTTGGGACTCAATCCCAGGCCGCAAGCCGCACCTCCGGCCGTTGAGCTGGAGGAAGTCACATAAGGAAAGGTGCCATGATCAATGTCCAGCAGGACGCCCTGGGCCCCTTCGAATAAAATTGATTTACCAGCTTTGACCTGCTCGTAGAGGAAGGCTGAAACATCTTTAACAAAGGGGGCCAGCCTTTCGCCAAATCCAGCATACTGTTCATAAATCGGACCAGCCTCAAGACCTGGCTGGCCAAAGGCTTGCAGTATTTTATTTTTAAAGGCCAGATTCTCTTCTATTTTTTCCCGCAGAACGCTGGGCTCGAGAAGGTCAGCAACTCGAATTCCCCAGCGGGCCGCCTTATCTTCATAGCAAGGGCCAATCCCGCGGCAGGTAGTGCCGATCATCTTTTGGCCACGCTGGGTTTCACTTATTTTTTCAAGCAGTGGATGATAGGGCATGATGACTTGAGCAGAGCGGCTGACGACCAGCCTTCTGGCTTCCACCTCGACCCCGATTGATTTCAAATCATCCAGTTCTTTAAAAAAAGCTGCCGGATCGATGACCAGTCCGTTGCCAATCACGCCAATCTTATCCGGGTGAAGAATTCCGGCCGGTATTAGATGAAGGACAACTTTTCTGCCATCAAGGTAAACGGTATGACCGGCATTGTGACCTCCCTGATACCTGGCAACGAGATCAAATGCTGAAGCTAAGAAATCAACTATCTTTCCTTTACCCTCGTCGCCCCATTGCGTGCCGATAACCAATAAGTTGTTCATTTTATTTGACCATCCTCGACTTGATCTGTCCGGTTCACCAGATTGAGACCAAACAGAAAGAATTCTATCAGATTTAGGGTTCAGCTTGAAGCATTTAGAACACAAACCCGAGCTGAATACAATAACCGTTATCTTTTAATTGCGATTCTTTGTCTAGACTCTTCTCTTTATTCCAGTCAAACTCAAATTTTGCATAAAAATTGTCCAGAAAGTCCCATTTAAAACCTATAGCCTTCCGGTCTTTTTTTACCATCGATTCAATGAGAACATTAAAGGGCAGGGCCTGTTCATCGTCGAGTCGCGAATCAGGTAGCATCGAATACTGATAACTAAAATATGGCTTGAATCTATTAAAAAACATAATAAGGGTAAAATAGTAGCCATCAAAGTCGAGGGTTTGATTTAAAAAGGGATGTTTAACCTCTGTTCTAACATACTCACCTTTAACTTCCCAACCAATGGTTACCCAGATAAGATCGAACCCCTCAAAACGAATATTTTTGGAATTAGTTTCGTCATATTTCCCGCTATAAAATGAGCCACCAGCCTCAAACCCCTCGCCTAATCTAAAAGCCAGTCTGCCCCCTACCCCCTTATTTTTATTGATATCTTTAGCCGGCGTTTCCAGATAGCCATTTTCATCGGCAGAAACACCATTAACAGCATAAACCGAATAATAAATGAAGGAATAGCTTCCTTCCCAGCTGAGACCCACGTCCGACCAGCGATAAGGGAAAAAATGAAAAGGCAAAGGCCGGAAAACAGTTTCATTTTCAGCTGGCCGGGCATAACGATTAAATCGCCCGAAGGGAACCTCAAAAAGTCCAATCTTAAAACTAAACAGGTTACTGGCTTGAAGATTGACATAAGCCTGGTGAAGAGAGAACTGGTCATTCTGGTTAAAGAGGGCTTCAGCCGCAAAAGACAACGGACCGGAGATTACTCCAGAAACCACCGCCCCGCCATTGAGATTGGAAAAAGTACCTGTCGGGTAAAAACCATCTTTCTGGCTTTTCAGATATTCAAAAGAAAGATAACCATTAAATTTAACCTGGGCTGGCAGTCGGACAGCCAGAAGTAAGATGAGCGCCAGCCAGACAACAGGCCTGGTTACTTTCATGGCCTTCTCCTTTCTATTCTAATCGCTTCTTAACAGTTCTATTACAGATTGTTCAACCGGGAAAAATCAAAATCATCAGCCAGCAAATCAGATTTATATGGACCCGGATTCTTCCTGGCCTGAACCAGCCGGGTGATTTCCACACTGCCCTTTTTAGTGCCTAACCAGATAGCACCAACCAGCTGGCCGTCTTTAAGGACAAGCTTTTTGTAAACTCCGTGTTCCTCATCCAGTCTGGATAGAACTTCAAAGCCTTCCCCTTCCGGTAAAATCTGGCCGGCAGAAGTGAGAAAAATCCCGGCAACTTTAAGTGTATTAGCTGGAACGGTGCCTTCATATTTTTTTATCTGCCCGGCCAGGTTATAAGCCACGACCCTGGCCTGATCAAAGGCCGCTGGGATTAGCCCGTAAATTCGTCCCCGGTGTTCAGATACATCCCCGGCTGCATAAATTCCTGGCTGGCTCGTCTGCAGGTAATCATCTACCAGGATACCCCGGTTAACAGCCAGTCCGGCCGTCGAAGCCAGCTCCAGTCTGGGCTTGATGCCTGAGGCTACGACCACGGCCCCGGCCGAAAGTGAGCTGCCATCCTTAAATTTGACCTGGCTAACCGTCTCCTGGCCAGAAATTTCTAATGCTTCTTTTCCCAGAAGAAATCTCAAACCCATCTTTTCCAGCTGACTCTGAAGAAGCCTGGCTCCAATTTCATCCAGCTGCCTGGGCAGCAGCCGGTTGAAATACTCAACTACGGTCACCTGTTTTAAGCCCCGTTTAAGAATCGCCCGGGCTATTTCCAAACCAAGCAGACCGCCACCCAGGATAACCACCTCCGGCCCCCTGGCTAGAAACTCCAGAAGTAAGACCGCATCCTCCAGGGTTCTTAGACTGAAGACGCCCTTTCGGTCAATGCCGGGGATGCCCGGGAGAAGCGGACTGGCCCCGGTGGCCAGGACGATCTTATCTCCCTGGGCCCACTCGTTTCGGTCAACTTCGACCGCCATTCTGGCTGCATTAAGACCCGTCACTTCCTTGCCCAGCTGGACCTCTATTCTTTGTTTTGCTGCCCAGTCGGCTGGAAAGGCAAATATCCGCTCTAAAGGCAGATCGCCAGCCAGAAAATCAATAAGATTAGGACGGGGATAGTAGGGATATCTCTCCTGGCTGATGATCATTATTTCAGCTGATGAATCAAGTTCTCTCAATGTCCTGGCAGTCATGGTGCCGGCCACACCATTGCCTAGAATAATAGCTTTCATATTTTACACTCCATCTTGCCGGCGATGTCCGGCAGCAGAATTAGAGGCTCAGTCTATTTTTTGAAAAAACTCTTTGCTTACCCCGCACTGGGGACAAACCCAGTCATCAGGAAGAGACTCAAAAGGGGTGCCGGGCGGAATATTATGTTCGGGATCGCCGACATCCGGATCATAAATATAACCGCAAGCTGTACATTCCCATTTTCCCATACCTTTTTCTCCTTTCCTTCCTACTTTAATTACCTATTATAATGGACTCTGCTTTTAATACAAACGAAAATTTGGCAGCTGGTTTTTCATCAAATTCTGAATATTATCTTTCAGGTCAGAATTCCTGTTGACCGGTCGGTCATTTTTGATAGCAATATGAAGAGCCCGGTAGGAGCCGATGATCACACTCAATTTTCTGGCTCTGGTCAGAGCGGTATAAAAAAGGTTTCTCTGCAGCATAATATAATGCTGGGTTAGAAGCGGCATGACCACCGCCTGGTATTCATTACCCTGAGCTTTATGGACAGAAATAGCATAGGCCAGGACAATTTCAGATAGCTCGTCTTTTTCATAAGAAACAAGACGTCCATCAAAGTCAACCAGCAGGCTCAGTTTTTTCGGATCAATCTGGACAATGGTGCCGAGATCACCGTTAAAGACTTCCTTCTCATAATTGTTCCTGGTCTGCATAACCTTATCGCCACTTCTGAATTCTTTGGAGCCTAATTTGAAGGAAGCTGAACCGGGATTGAGGGCCTGCTGCAGTTCAACATTGAGATGATCAACTCCGGCCAGTCCCCGATACATCGGACTGATGACCTGAATCTGGGTGGAGAGCGGGCTCAGACCGAGTTTTCGGGGCAGGCTGAAACGGCACAGTTTTAAAATCAAGTTGAGGACCCTTTCTTCATTTTCCTGGTGAATGAAATAAAAGTCAGAGTCGGGATCTCCATGAGGAGGATATATGATGGGCTGGCCCTGGTTTACCCGGTGAGCGTTGACCACAATCAAACTTTCTTTGGCCTGACGGAAGATTTCATTCAATCTGATCACTTCAATGGCCCCGGAGCTGATCAAATCTCTCAGGAGATGACCGGGGCCAACTGGCGGCAACTGATCCTGGTCACCAACCAGGATTAACCTCATCTCAGGCGGCAGAGCCTGCAATAAGTGATACATTAAAGGTAAATCAACCATTGAAACTTCATCAACAATGAGAGCTTCGGCCCGCAGCGGATGGCCAGGACCTCTTTTAAACCGGCCATCATGCGGCTGATACTCAAGCAGGCGGTGAATTGTTTTAGCTTCCCGGCCAGTAGCCTCAGCCAGCCTTTTAGCCGCCCGACCGGTTGGAGCAGCCAGCAGAACCTTTTTCGGCCAGCTCTCAAAAATATCAACCACGGCTCTAATAATGGTGGTTTTGCCGGTACCCGGACCACCGGTGATGATGAGAATCCTTTTTTGCAAGCTGCTTTTGATTGCTTTTTTCTGCAGGGCTGAAAAAACCAGGCCAGACTTTTTTTCTATCTCCTCGATTTTCCGGTCAAGATCAAAATCGGGCGGTGGACAGTCGCGCCCGGTCAGGCTGATGATTCGCCTGGCAACTTCTTCTTCTGCCTGGTAGAAAAAAGGCCGGTAAAGATGAATGCCAGCAGGTGTTTCTTTGGCTATGATCGATCCGTCTTTGACCAGAGCAGCCAGAGCAGCCTCCACCCGTCCGGTCTCAGCTCCCAGTTCTTCCTGGCATTTTCTGACCACTTCTGCCTGCTCGGAATAGACATGGCCGTCATCATTGTCCTTTTCTAAAAGGTAGAGGACAAAAGCCTTGACCCTGTCCAGGGAGTCTTCTGGTAGCCCAAGCTTGAGGGCAATCTGATCAGCTGTTTTAAAGCCGATTCCCCAGATATCAAGGCAGAGCTGATAAGGATTCCTTTTCAGAACATCAAAAGAGGAAGCACGATAGGTGCGGTAAATTTTATAAGCCATGGTAGTGGAAATTCCATGTTCCTGAAGAAATATAATCAGATCTTTTATTTCCCGGTGTTCCTGCCAGGAGAGAAGGATCTCAGCCAGTTTTTTCTGGCCAATGCCGGGCACAGTTGTTAATTTTTCCGGTTGTTCATCCAGAATTCTGGCTGTGTCCACACCAAACTTTTTGATAATTCTTTTGGCCAGAACCGGCCCGATCCCCCTGATCAGCCCGGAAGCCAGGAATTTCTCGAGCCCTGTGGTCGAGTGAGGTAAAGCCAGACTGAAGGCTTCCATCTGGAACTGCCGGCCGAATTTTTGATTGACTTCAAAATGACCGGTGAGCTTTAGATGCTCACCCGGAGATAGCGGCGGGAAAATGCCGACTACGGTGACTTCACCCGTTTCTGTCCCCAGCTTGAAAACAGAATAACCATTGTCCGGGTTATAATAAACGACCTGTTCGATTGTTCCTTCCAGCTGTTCCATGGCTCGTCCTGAACGCGGCCTCCGTCACCCGCTATTGCCCGCCGTTCATTCAATCTTAAGAACAACATTATCGCCCGGATTGAGTCCCAGCAGGCTGGCCGCTGAATTCTCATAAACGGCAATTTCCAGAAGACCGAGACTGTTAATCATAAAAAAAGGCTTATTTCGTGGCGCCTGAGAATAAGTCGCTGCCATCTCGGCAATTCTTTTCCGACCGGCCAGAAGAACCAGGCTTGAGCCGTGGTTGGAATTAAGAAAACTGGCAATTAAGTGCTGCGGGATATTGGTAATAAGATTGCCAAATTTATCCTGATAGATAATGTTCCCCCTGATTTCCCGCTCGCTCGTCTGCGGCTCCGGCCAGTTTAGCCTTTCCCACGATTTAGCCGGTCTGACCAGCTCTGACAGATCTATTCCCAGACTTAACCAGGCAGCGACCGGTGCCATTTTATCCCGGCCTTCGAAACTTGTCTTTCTGGTGGTAAGAAAATAATTCTCGCCGGTTATTTCCATCACCTCAGCTTTTTCAGCATCAATAATTGGCGATAAAAGCCCGTTGTCAGGAGCAATGAAATAATAGCGTTCGCTTCTAGCCAGCAGCAGGTGCCTCTCGCTGCCAACCCCAGGATCAACCACTGTCAAAAAAATGGTGCCAGCAGGGAAAAAACGGTAACAGGCCTGCAGTACAAAAGCTGCCGCCGGCAGACCGTAATCAGGAAGATCATGAGTTATATCCACCAGACTGACTTCAGGATTGATGGACAAAATAACCCCTTTAAGAGAAGCGACAAAATAATCTTTAAGTCCAAAATCAGTCAAAAGCGCAATTATCTTTTTGCCCATTAGGGTGAGACCCCGCTCCCCTCATCTTATTTTAACTGGACCGGTCAGTCAATCAAAGCTCTGCTCTGGCCGGGACAATCAGGAAACTACCCTTAATATTCTATTCCAGCGAGTCTTAAAGATAAAACGGAAGAATTTTTTAAACCGATCCCGCACTCCATTTTTCAGGTAAGCGTCTTTTTCAGCTTGATAGGAGAAATAGATAACCCAGGGCCGACCTTTAACATAAGACAGAGGCACAAAACTCCAGTAACGGCTGTCAAGACTGTTATCCCGATTATCCCCCATGGCAAAAAGGTGGCCCGGGGGAACAACAACCGGCCCATAATTATCTCTTATGACATCATCATATTGATAGTAATTGCCCTTTTCAAAAATCTGCGAATCATTATGGACCTTGTAGGGTTCATCAATCGGCCTATCATTAATAAAAACCTGCTTGTTTTTGATTTCTATTTTTTCTCCCTCCAGGGCAATCACTCTTTTGACAAAGTCCTTGCTTAAATCTCTAGGATATTTAAAGACGATAATATCCTTTCTTTTAAGCTCGCGGCTCGGCATGACCGCCGCCTCAAATGAATCTATCGGCCGGGCATAGATGAACTTATTGACCAGTAAAAAATCTCCGACCAGCAGAGTCGGCTCCATCGAACCACTGGGAATCTGAAAGGCCTGAACAACATAAGTCATGACAAAAAAGACAAAGATAGCTGTTTCAGCAATCAGTTCAAAGTATTCACGGAAAAGGCTTTTTTCCCTTTTTTTCTTGCCTGACTGCCCGTCCGGCAGCTGATCTTCGTCTTCGATTTTCTTCTTTTTCTCGTTTGCCGTCATTTATTTCTATCCTTTTTAGTTTATTTAATATACTCTAAAAAAAATCGCCTTTCAAATTCAACAAGAATTTAGTCGGAGCGGGGAGCTCTGGCTTTAAAACCTTGACAGACAGGCTGATTAGGAATTTACTTAAATCATGGTTATAGCGCTTTTTGGTTACGGGGCGTCCGGGAAAACTACCCTCTTTGAAATTTTAACTCAAAAAAAGGCTGGAGCGGTAGCCCATCGCCAGGAAACCAGGCTGGAAGTTCAGCGGGCTTCTGTCCCGGTTAGCGACCAACGCCTTGACACCTTGGCTGCCCTTTATCCACAGAAAAAAAAGGTAGCTGCCCAGCTGGAAATAGAGGATTTTCCTGGCCTGGCTGCCGGTCAGATTTCCACTTCAGCCTATCTGGCTGAATTAAGGAAAGCCGATGCCCTGGTTCAAGTTGTCCGGGGATTTCGGACTCCCATGATCCCTCATCCCAGAGGCAAAATTAATCCGGCTGATGATATCAATTCTATGATCGAGGAGCTCATTCTGTCCGACTTAGTTATGCTGACGGCCAGACTGGAAAAACTGGAAAAAGACCTGCGTAAAATGAAAGACCCCGAAGGTCAAAAAGAAAAGGAACTGCTGGAAAGGCTAAAACCACAACTTGAAAAAGGTCAACAACTCAGGGAAACAGACTTAAGCCCATCTGAAGAAAAGATGATCAGAGGTTTCTGTCTTTTGTCTCTGAAACCTTTTCTTCCCGTCATTAACCTGGATGAAACTGACCTGGCTTATCTTGATAATCTCGAGGACAGATTCCCGGGCCTGAGTCCAGCCCGGCCTGTTTTAGGCTTCTGCGGTCAGATTGAAAGAGAAATAATGGAGCTGGAGGAAGAAGAAAAGGCTATCTTTATGGCCAGTTATGGCCTGACCGCACCTCTCCAGTCAAGATTTTTCTCAAAAATCAAGGAAGTCATGGAGCTCCTGACCTTCTACACCATTGGCCAGGATGAGGTCAGAGCCTGGCTGATTAAAAAAAATACCCCAGCGGTCAAAGCAGCAGGAGAAATCCATACCGACCTGGAAAAAGGTTTTATCCGGGCTGAAGTTCTGCCCTTTGAAGAATTGATCAAAGCTGGCTCCTGGATCAAAGCCAGGGAAGCTGGCACTATCAGGCTGGAAGGCAAAGACTATCAGGTTCAGGATGGAGACATCATCTACTTCAGATTTTCAACATGAATAGTTCCTTTACAGTTACTGCCCGGGATTCATCCTGCCGGGCGAGGACCGGACTTCTGGTTACGGCTCACGGATTGGTCAAGACGCCAGCCTTTATGCCGGTCGCCAGCCAGGGCACGGTCAAAGCCCTGACCCATAATATTCTTCAGGAGATGGGTGCCCAGATCATCCTGGTTAATTCCTACCATCTCTTTTTGAGGCCGGGGATAAAAATCATCCAGCAGCTGGGCGGTCTTCATAAATTTATCTCCTGGCCGGCAGCCATTTTATCAGACAGTGGTGGATTCCAGGTCTATAGCCTGTCGCCCCTGGTCAAAATCAGCCAGGAAGGAGTCAGATTTTCTTCTCATCTGGACGGCACGAGAATATTTTTAACACCGGAGGAAGTAGTCAGGATCCAGGCTGGGCTGGGAACGGATATCATGATGTGCCTTGATTATTTTCCGCCTTATCCTTGTACAGAAAAACAGGTTGAGGAATCGGTTCAGTTAACCAGCCACTGGGCTCTACGCAGTCGACAGGAATTTGACCGTCTCGAGTTAAACACCCACCTGTGGGGAATCACTCAGGGAGGTGTTTTCTGGCCGCAGAGAGAAAAAAGTATTAAAGAGCTGGCAGCTCTGAATTTTAGTGGCTATGCCTTAGGCGGGCTGGGTATCGGTGAGCCAAAAAGTCAGCTGTATGAAACTCTGGAGAAGTCAGACAGGCTTTTACCGCCAGACAAACCCAGATACCTGATGGGCATGGGGTATATAGAAGATATTCTGGAGGCGGTGGAAAGAGGTGTAGATTTTTTTGACTGCGTTCTGCCCACCCGAAATGCCAGGAACGGGACTCTCTTTACGAGTCAGGGCCGTTTATCAATTAAGAATAAGAAATACGAAACTGATCCCCGTCCCCTAGACGAAAATTGCAGCTGTTATACCTGTCGGAATTTCTCCAGGGCCTATCTTCACCATCTTTATGAGCGAGGAGAGATTTCCTCGGCCATCCTGAATACCATCCATAATCTTTATTACTACCTTGACATCTTTCAAAAAATGAGGCAAGCTATTGAATCTAATTTATTTCAATCGTTTAAGAAAAAAATCTTAAAAAGTAACTTCGATGAATAGGGAGAAAAGATGAGCTTATTAACTATGTTTAGCGTTTCTGAGCAACAGGCAGCTGCACCAGCTCAGGGTAATGCCCTTCTGACACTTCTGCCTTTGATTCTTGTTTTTGTTATCTTTTATCTTTTGATCATCCTCCCCCAGCGAAAAAAACAGAAGCAGCATCAAAAGATGGTCGACAACTTGCGCCCTGGTGACCGCATAATTACGAGCGGCGGTATCTTCGGTACGGTGATGGATGTCCATCCTGACCGGATTGAGCTGAAAATTGCTTCCAATGTTAAGGTTGATATACTGAAAAGCGCAGTGGGAATTGTTCTCTCTGAAAAGGAAAAGGTTGAAAGCAAAGAAAGTTAAATAACTTTAGGTAGGCTTAATCTATCAAAGAAAGAAAGAGTTAGTTCACATGAAAAAGAATGTCAAGTGGAAAATAGGATTAACCCTGGCCATTATTGCTCTCTGTATCTTTTTGATTTATCCGCCCAAGGAAAAAATTAAGCTTGGACTTGACCTCAAAGGCGGGACTCACCTGCTGATGCAGGTTATAACTGATGATGCTATCAATGTTGAAACTGATCAGCAAATAGCCCGCTTTGAAGAGGTTTTTAAGAAGAATAACATTACTTTTACCCGGGCCACCAAAGAAAAACCCGGGCAATTCTATTTTGAGGGCACCAGTGCTGACCAGGAAGCAAAAATCAGGGACCTGATAGATCAGTACACCAGAGATTGGGATTACACCTTTACCGGCGACAGGGTCAATTTTAAACTAAAGCAGACCGCCGAGCAGTACCTCCGGGAACAGGCGGTACTGCAAACACTCGAAACAATCAGAAATAGAGTTGACCAGTTCGGTGTGGCTGAACCGGTTATCCAGCGACAGGGTAGTGATCGTATTGTGGTTGAGCTGCCCGGCATAGATGATCCGGAGAGAGTCAAAAATTTAATTAAAGTGACCGCTGTCCTCGAATTTAAGCTGGTCAAGGCCGGACCAGCTCCTGATGAGCAAACCCTGCTGCAGGAGTTTGGAGGCAAAGTACCGGATGATGCGGAAATAGTTAGAGGAGATCCTAGAAGAGGCCTGCAAGGCTATTATTTAGTCAGCAAGGTAGCCTCGATCACCGGCAAAGATTTAAGAAGTGTCCGGCGAGGAACTGATGAATGGAATAATCCTGCAGTGAGTTTTACCCTGACTCCGGATGGAGCCAGGCGTTTTGAGCAGGTCACCGGGCAAAATATTGGTAAACAGCTGGCAATTATTCTCGATGGAAAGCTGCAGTCGGCACCGGTCATTAATTCCCGCATTTCTGACTCTGGCATTATCCAGGGAAGATTTACTCCTGAGGAGGCTGACGACCTGGTGGTTATTTTAAAAGCCGGAGCTCTACCTGCTGGAATTAAATATCTCGAGGAAAGAACAATCGGCCCCTCACTCGGAACGGATTCCATCCGCCAGGGCCTGATGAGTGGTCTGGTGGCTATTTTCGGAGTTATGGTTTTTATGGTTTTCTACTATAGACTGACCGGACTGAATGCGGTAGCAGCCCTGCTTCTCAACACCCTTCTGACTTTTGGCGCACTCAGTTATTTTAAAGCCACTCTGACCCTGCCAGGTATTGCTGGTATTATCCTGAGCATTGGCATGGCTGTTGACGCCAATATCCTTATCTTTGAAAGAATAAAGGAGGAAATGGCCCTGGGAAAGAATGCTGGCAGTGCTATTAACACTGGTTTCAGTCGGGCCTTTTCGGCTATTTTCGATTCGAACCTGACCACGATTCTTTCAGGTGTTTTCCTTTTTCAGTTTGGCACCGGACCAATCAAGGGTTATGCAGTGACTTTAATCTGCGGCCTGGTTGCCAACCTGTTTACGGCAGTCTTCGTTTCGCGCCTGATCTTTGATTTAACCGTCCCAACTAATGCTAAGAAGTTGAGTATCTAACATGGAAATTTTCAAAAAAACACCCAATATTGATTTTCTCAAATTCAAATGGTTTGCTCTGGCTTTGACCATTGCCATCATTCTGGCCGGCATCCTGAACATAACCCTCGGCCATGGGCTGAAGATGGGCGTTGACTTTGGCGAAGGAACGCTCATTCGGGTTATGTTCAAAGAACCAGTTTCCGTTTCAAACATCAGGCAACTGCTAGGTGATGTCGGCCTGGGTGATAGTGTTATCCAGGAATCCGGAAAAAGTGGCCGGGAATTTCAGATCAGAACAGTGGAAGCCAGATCAACCAGGCAGACGAGTGAGGAACTGGAAAGTCACCAAATCCTGGCCAATAGAGTCATTTCCGCCTTGCAGAGCAAAGAAGACCAGCAGCGTCTGGCTCAGGGGCTGATTGACTTGAATAATATTGATAGTCGTTCGCTAACCGCGCTGCTTCTGGAAATATCACCTGAACAGGGAGAAGAGCTGGCCAGTCGTATTATGACCTATCGGAACGAGCACGGTATTATCGTCGACTGGAGCGAACTTAAAAAAGAGCCAGTTTCCCTGCCCGATGAGGTGCTCAATAAGCTTCAGGCCAGAACCTTTCTGGGGCAGATGACTGTTTTGAGTAAGGAGACGGTTGGCCCTCAGGCTGGAAAAGAGTTGAGGAAAAAAGCGACTCAGGCAGTTATCTGGTCTCTAATTGCCATGCTCGTTTACATCGCTTTCCGATTTAAAGGAATTGAGTTTGGAGCAGCCGCTATATTAACTCTGACCCAGGACGTTTTGATCTGCCTTAGCATCTATTCTTTTACAAACCGGGAAATTAATCTGCCGATTATCGCCGCCTTCCTGACAATTGTAGGTTATTCTATTAATGATACCATTGTTATCTTTGATAGAATTCGCGAACTGAGAAGGACCATGCGACGGGAGCCGCTGGAAAAAATTATGAATCTCTCTCTTAATATCAACCTGACCAGAACTATAATTACTTCCGGAACTGTTTTTATTGCTGTCCTGTCACTCTTTCTCTTCGGCGGTAAAGTCATTAACGATTTTGCCTTCATCATGCTGGTTGGCACTATTGAAGGTGTTTACTCCACAATTTTTATGGCCTGTCCCGTTGTTATCTTCTGGAATCGGCTATTTAAAAAACAGAAAAAAGTTAGAAAATAGTTAAATATTTGACTTGTAAAATAGATTTTTTTAACTTATAATTTAGTCTAATCTAAATTAAGAGCGTGAGGTTTAACATGCCAGAAGCAAAAAGGCCTAAACAAGGAGAAGAGTTACCTGAACTCTTCAAGGATTCCTTCTTCCAGGCCGAGTCGGGGATTAAAAGAAAAGCGCTGGCTTTACCCATTGCTATTATCCTCCACGCTGTTTTTATTGCCGCTATTATTGTTATTCCTCTGCTGTCTGTAGATGATCTACCAAAAGTAGAGGTCTATAGCGCCTTCCTGGCTCCCCCCCCGCCACCGCCGCCACCGCCACCACCACCAGCCAAGAAAAAGAGTACATCCACGAGAACCATTAAAGCTGTCCAGGCTACGACTTCTGTTGAGCCTGGTAGATTAGTCGCTCCAGTTGAAATACCTGATCAGATTGCTCAAGAAGCAATTTCTGATTTTGGAGTTGAAGGCGGAGTTGAAGGTGGAGTTGAAGGTGGAGTCGTTGGCGGAGTCCTGGGTGGAGTTGTCGGTGGAGTCCTGGGCGGAGTTATTGGCAGCGAGATTCAGCAAGAGGAACCGGTAAGAGCTATTGGCGAAATTAAACAGCCGAAGTTAATACACAGGGTTGAGCCCGTTTATCCCGAAATCGCCCGCCAGGCCAGAGTAGAAGGTACAGTTATTCTGGAAGCGACCACTGATATCTATGGTCGAGTCCAGCAGGTTAAAGTTTTGAGATCTGTCCCCTTGCTCGATCAAGCAGCTATTGATGCCGTCAAACAGTGGGTTTATGAACCGATGATAATCAATGGCCGTCCACGGGGCGTTATCTTTACGGTTACTGTTCAGTTCAAACTAAAGTAAGAAAAGCTTATAATGGCTTTCGATATTTAAAAGGAGGTTTTCAACATGCAATTCGGTTTGATTGAAATGTGGCAGTCGATGGGCGCTGTGGCTAAAACAGTTGCCATAATTCTGATCACTCTTTCTGTTATCACTATTTATCTGTTTATTGAAAGACAGCTTGCCTTTTCACGGGCCAGAAAAAAATCAATGGAAGTGGCCCCGAAACTGGCTGAACTGTTGAAAAATGGACAGCTGAAAGAAGCTCTGGCTCTCGCTTCCAAGAAGGAATTCAGAGGTAGCCATCTGGCCAGAGTTACCGCCGCCGGCATTGAAGAATACCTGGAAGGCAAGTCAGCTAACCTGACTGTGGAAGAGCAGTTAGAAGCCGCCCAGAGAGGTTGTGAACGGGCTCAGTCTCTTTTCACTCAAGAGCTGAGAAAAGGATTGAGTGTCATGGCCACCATTGCCACCTCTTCCCCCTTCATTGGTCTCTTTGGAACCATTTTTGGTATTATCAATGCATTCCGCGGTATGGCTCTGACTGGTTCTGGCGGAATCGGAGCTGTGGCGTCTGGTATCGCTGAAGCCCTGGTCACTACCGCTTTTGGTATCGCTGTGGCTGTTATTGCTCTGTGGACATTTAATACGCTGAACACCAGAATCGAAGTCTACAACACTGAGATGGAAAACACGGCCTCTCAGTTGACTGATTATTTTGTGCGAATGGGCGAATCTAAATAACGTTTTTTGAAATTTTTTTTAAAAAGAGAGAAACACAATGGCTTTTTCAGTATCAAGGGACGAAAAAGAAACTGTAAAATCTGAACCTAATGTCGTTCCTCTCTGTGACGTTCTTCTGGTTTTGCTGATCATTTTCATGGTCGTTACCCCGCTGGTCCAAAAAGGCGTTGATGTCCAGTTGCCAACCGCCCTTAACAGCTCTAACATGCCTGACAACCCGGAAGTGGTTTTATCCGTTAAGGCCGATGGCAGTCTTTTTCTTAAGGAACAGCGGATCACCATGGAAGCTTTGCCAGCAGCTCTGGAGGAGGCCCTCATTTCTGCTACAGAGAAGAAGGTCTATTTAAGAGCCGACCAGAATCTGGAATTTGGCAAGATAGTTGATATTATTTACGGCATCCAGCAGGCTGGCGTCGAGTTGGTTGGCATTATCACAGAGAAGAAAGCGACTGAGGAATCTTGATTTTTGATTTGAACCTTTTTATTTATGCCAGAAAAAAGGGGAAGCGAGTTGCTTCCCCTTTTTATTTTGTTTGGAAAAATTCTGCCAGACCTCAGGTGATTCCATACAAAGATAAAGCTTATCGCCAGCATCATGAGCTTTAAATATATCTGTCAGCGTTTGATATATTTTCATCCTTAAAGGCCGCGGGTATCTGAATTTCCCATCCCACGATCTAACCATTTCTTCTTCATAGATCGAACTACGGGGAAATCTATGCCTGGCTATTTCCCTTAGTTTTCCCGGAAAACGTAGAGTTCCCAGGCTGACCCAGGCTATGGCCGCCAGCGGTATCTTTTTTAATAAAGCTTCACAGACTTCGCCATATTCTTTTTCCCAGCCTGAATAATAAATTATCGGGTCAAAGTGAAAGGCCACCTTAAAACCGCGTTCAACTGCTTTTTCAGCTGACCTGAGTCTTTCCGCCAGACTGGCCGAGCCAATTTCCTCCATCTTGATTATTCTCTCTGTATTAAGCGACCAGGCAAAAATTACGTTTTCTGAGGCCGGAGAGGTCAGCAGAGAATTAATAGCCGCCGTCTTTGTCTTGAGCTCAAGCCAGACTCCCTTTTTATTTCGAAATAAATCTATCAGGAAAGAAGCCTGGCCGGATATTGCCTCCAGAGCCAGGGAATCTCCCAGTTCACCTGTACCAATTCTAAGCAAATTATTTCTGGTGTCAGCCAGAAAAGCATCCAGTTCGCTCTCCAGATCTCCCTGGTTGACAGCTATGGTTAGAGGTTGCAGGTTAAAATAGACCTGAAGAATGCAATAGCTACAATCAAACGGACAGTTAAGATTAAGGTCAACAGTCCAGTAGCCACAGGGAACAGCCCCCGGACTGCAGGGACAGGGACGAATAAAAGCCTTCTCACCGGTTAAAAACAAAACTCTTTTGCTCTCGGCGATGGGGTCAGTGGCCAGACGTAGCTCCGCCTGAATTTCCTCCAACCGGTCAACCAGCTGAACAGGAGTTGGTTTTAGCCGGCTTATTATTCTTTCCACCAGCGGAGAATTTTCAACCTGCCTGTTGACGTAGATCTTTTTTATCCAATTATTCTGCTGCATACAATTAGCTACTTACCAATCTTTTTGTTTAAAAGTCCAAATAAAACATCTAACTCGCCTTCCTTTACCTTCTGCTTTAGCTGTTCAACCACAACTTCCATTTCCTCCCTTGTTCTGGCTTCAAAACTGATAGTGAGAGAGCTCTTTTCGAGTGAATGATCGTAGTCGAGACGACTATTCCCTGGCAGGTTAATTTGCCTTAAAGCAGCTTGCATCTGCCGGTTAATCTCAGTCACCAGAGGAAAAGTCCTCTTCCTCAAGGCGGTCAGCAGCTCCAGTCCGGCGCGAGGCTGTTTTTCTCTGACTGCCTGAACCAGTGGTTTAATCTCTTCTTCAGTCAGAATGGTGTCCAGCCCCACCTTCTGCCTTTTCTTAAGAGTAAAGAGAAGTTCAATCAGCTCAGCCTGCTGGTTGTGGTTCAAGGCCTCACCCAGGTCAAGAATAGCTCTTCTTTCTTCAGGAAAGAAGGATAAAAAAAGCCTGGCTGTCGAGATTTTCCAGCGGCCGCGATGGATAGATGGCAAAGCCCAGTCTAAACTGGCCAGTTGTCTGAGAAGATCAATCGTCTGCCTTTCCGGTGGTAACTCTAACCGGGTAAGAAATTCCTCGATTACTTCTTCCGGGCTGAGCCCGAACTCTATGAACTTCTTAATGATCAAAGCTTTCTCTGCTAAGGAGAAATCCTTCCTGGGATAACTTTCAAAAAAAGCCAGGCTGAAAAGAGAGAGATCTGTCCACCCTGAAGGCATGACCAGCGCCGGGATCTCTTTTAAACCAGCTTCCCGGGAAGCCTCTACCCTCCTCCAACCAGTCACCAGAATAAAAGCCCGGCCAGCGCTTTTGACAATGACCGGTTCAATCAGTCCTGCTCGCTGGATTGAAAAGATTAGCTTCTCATCGGCTCTATCGAGGGAAAACCTGAACCTGGTATCATCAAAATTAATTTCCTCCAGACTAATTGGCCTCAATTCCATGCTTTAATTCTACGGAACGACTGGAATTTTGTAAACAACGTCAGCCTGAGGGGTTGCCAGCCAGAGCTAAATTTGCTAACTTATTTTGAACATGAGAGAAGAATCTATTGCCAGACCTTCTTTTTCCGGACCAGAAATACCAGCTGGTCGTCTAATATTTATCCCTTTTATGCCTTTCAAGTCCTTTGCCTCAGACCTGAGGAAAAAAGCCAGCCAGAAGGTCAATCTTCACCAGTCCCAGCTTTTTTATTTCAAAGAGCAGGCTGTCCTCTACGGCCCGGTCGGGGCCTCTGCCAGTGTTAGTACACTGGAAAAAATCAGGCTGGGGAATTTGAAGGAGATAATTGTCCTCAGTTACTGCGGCTCGCTGTCTGAATCTCTTAGGATTGGCCAGGCTTTTCTACCCCTTTGCGCTCTCTCTGACGAAGGAACATCCAGCCATTATCTGCCCGGAGAAGATGGGCTCTTCCGGGTTTCAACCACCAGGCGCCAGCGACTGGTTGATTATCTTGTAGCCAGAGATTTGCCTTATGCCGAAGGCACCATAGTTTCCACTGATGCTCCTTATCGTGAGACCCGCTCCTGGGTGGAAAAAATGCAGAAAAGAGGGGCAATGGCGGTTGATATGGAAATCTCGGCCGTTCTGGCTTTTTCGGAATTCTATGGCCTGGACACAGCCGGTCTGTTTATAGTCTCCGACGAACTGTCTCAATCTCTCTGGCGCAATTTGATGAGCAGCCAGGTAGTTTTTAAGGCCACTGAAAAATATTTCAGGCCACTTATCTTTGAATCCTGAGGTAGGTCCAATGAAACCAAAAGTCCTTTTAACTCACCCTCTGCTGAAGGAGGCCATGAATTATCTGGCCGAATACACCGATCTGGAGCTGGCTACCAGCCAGGATTTTTTGCCGCACTCTGAGCTGGTCCAAAAAATTAAGGATAAAGAAGGTTTGCTCTGCTTTTTGTCTGATACTATTGACCGGGAGGTATTAGATAATGCTCCCGCCCTTAGGGCGATTTCCAATTGTGCGGTTGGAATCAATAACATTGATCTGAAACTGGCCAGGAGCCGTGGCCTTATGGTCACCAATACCCCCAATATTCTGACTGAACCGACAGCTGACCTGACCATGGCCTTGATCCTGGCCACGACCAGACGGATAGTGGAAGCCGATGAATTCTGCCGTCAGGGCCGGTTTCAAGGCTGGAGAATAGATCTTTTCCTCGGCCAGGGACTGCAGGGAAAAACCCTGGGGATAATCGGTTTTGGCCAGATCGGACAGGCTGTAGCCCGAAGAGCTCAGGCTTTCGGCTTGAAAATTATCTATTATAACCGCCACCGCTTAAGCCCGGACAGGGAAGCTGCCTTAAAAGCTGAGTATCGCCAGCTTGATGCTCTATTAAGCGAAGCTGATATAGTTTCTATCCATGCTTCACTTAATCCAGATTCGGACCACCTGATTAACCGGGACAAGCTAGCTCTGATGAAAAAATCTGCCGTCTTGATCAATGTCGCTCGCGGTGCGATTGTTGAGGAGAAAGCTCTGATCGAAGCTCTAAAAACCGGCCAGCTCTGGGCAGCCGGTCTCGATGTCTATGAACACGAGCCACAAATCGAGCCGGATTTACTTTCACTCCAAAATGTGGTTCTGCTGCCCCATATTGGCAGCGCCACTTATGAAACCAGGCTCCAGATGAGCTTGATGGCAGTCAACAATTTGCTGGAAGCGCTGGCCGGAAAGACGCCGGCTAACCTGGTCAAAGACAGCTGAGACTGTTAGCAGGTTGCCACTCACCTATGGGAAGGATTAAGGCTGCCAGTGCGATAGCCGTCCAGATCAAGAGTTATATAGCGATAGCCAAGTTTTTTCAAACTGGCGACCACTTTTTCCCTTATCCCGGGTTTAAGCCACAGTGGAAATTCTTTCCAGTCAATTTCAATTCTGGCCAGCTCTCCATGGTGTCTTAACCTGACCTGACTGAAGCCCTGCTGTCTGATTATCTTTTCCCCTTTTTCAATTTTCTCCAGGATAGCTCGATCAAGTGGCTGCCCATAAGGAATTCTGGAAGCCAGACAGGCGGCTTGAGGCTTATTCCAGTTAGGAAGACCAAGATATCTGGCCAGCTGTCTGATTTCTGCTTTGGTCAAACCCGCTTCCGCCAGAGGTGAAGAGATGCCAAGCTCCCGGAGGGCTTTTCTCCCCGGACGGTAGTCGGCGGCATCATCCAGGTTGGAGCCTTCCAGGACTTGATTAAGGCCCATCTCTCTGGCTGCTTCCTTTAACCTGGGAAAAATAGAAAATTTACAGTAATAACAGCGCTGATCAGTATTTTTAGTTACCCCGGGTACTTCCAGACTGTTAACCTGGACAGTCATCAGGTAAACTTTAAGATCAGCAGCCAGTCTTCTGGCTGCCTGAATTTCCTGGCGGCTGAAAAGGGGGCTATCAACAATAACAGCTTTAACCCTATCTCCAAGCACATCGGCCGCCACCCGCAGGAGAAGGCTGCTGTCCACCCCGCCTGAAAAAGCCACCAGAGCACTTTCAGTTGATTTTATTTCCTCTTTTAATCTTTCATACTTTTGAATTAAGTCTGCTCCCAGCTGTTCCGAAATTCTTCTGGATTTGACCGCCTTCGGCTTGCTTTTTGACCGACTTCTGCTGGATCGGCTCCTGGTGTCAGCCACGAGTATTCCCCTCTTCTGCTTTTCCCTTTTCATCTACCAGTTTGAAGACTTCCTTAACCAGTTCATCAACAATCATATCGGCCGGAACTTTCTTGATAACTTTTCCCTTTTTGAAGATGACGCCTGTCCCTTGCCCGCAGGCCACCCCCAGATCAGCCTCTTTAGCTTCGCCTGGACCATTGACCGGGCAGCCCATGACGGCCACGGTCAGACTGCTTTTAAGGGTTGAAATTCTCCGCTCTACCTGAGTGGCCAGTTTCTGAATATCAACCTGGCTGCGGCCGCAACCAGGACAGGAAATAAAATTTATTCCCCCTTTTTTCAGGCCAAGGTCCTGCAAAAGGAGATTAGCCACTTCCACTTCTCTTTCTGGTGGGGCAGTCAGAGAAACCCTGATGGTATCAGCCAATCCTTCCCTGATCAGCAAGCTCAGACCGGCTACTGACTTCAGGCTACCTCTGAACAGGGTCCCAGCCTCAGTAATGCCAGCGTGGAAAGGATAATCAACCCGGGTAGCCAGCAGCTGATAAGCTCGGAGTGTCCTCTGGATATCCGAAGCCTTAAGGGAGATTTTAATATCATAAAAGCCAAGATCTTCCAGCAGCTTGATTTCTCGCAGTGCACTCTCAACCATGGCTTCCGGTGTAACCTCGCCATATTTTGACCTTAGATCTTTGTCCAGCGAACCTGAATTTATGCCAATTCTAATCGGGATTTTTCTCTCACCAGCTCTTTCCACCACTTCTTTTAGCTTGCTCTTTGACCCGAAAGTCCCGGGATTAATCCTCAGACCATCCACCCCGGCTTCAATCGAGGCAATGGCCAGGCGAGGGTCAAAATGGATATCAGCCACCAGTGGGAGGCTAACTTTTTTCTTGATTTCCTTAATGGCCAGTGCATCGTCCATCTCCGGCACGGCCAGCCGAACGAGCTGGCAGCCAGCCTTTTCCAATTTTTTGATTTGCCTGACGGTCGGCTCGATCCGGGCGGTCCTCGTCTTGGTCATCGATTGAACAACAATCGGACGCCCTCCGCCAATTTCCACCTGGCCAATTCTGATTAGCTTTGTCTTTCGCCGGGGAAAAAGAGGTTCATTCATCTCGATAGTTTACCGCTATATTTTACCCTTTATTAAAGACGCTGCTCAGGCTGCTGGCCAGTTTCTTAAAAAGGTCACCCAGGCTTTTCCAGCCAGCCGGCATAGTCTTCATTAAATCATTCAAGATAACAAAGCCCATAATAAAAATAACCAGTAAAAAGCCAATCTGCAACCAGATTTCTCTCATCTTCGGGCTGAGATCTCTTCTGATAATGGCTTCAATCATCAGGACGAAAATCTGACCGCCATCAAAGACTGGAATTGGCAACAGGTTCAGAATGCCCAGCTGCAGGCTAATAATAGCAATCCAGCTCAACATGGCCAGCAGCCCCATTTTCATGGCGGCATAGGAAAAATTGGCAATTTCCAGCGGGCCACCCAGTTGTTTAGCTGAAGCCTCACCGGTAAACAAATCTTTTAGAAAATTCATAACGAGAAAAGTGTTCCTGGCATTCTCCTCGAAACTCCGAGCCAGAGCCGGGAAAAAGGAATATTTCTGAGTGACAGATTTTGCTCCCTGCATGATGCCAATTTTGCCAACATTACCTTCTTTCCTCGGGACAACAATCAGATCAAGTTTTTGTCCCTGTCGGTCAACAGTGATAGTAACAGGAATATCAGGGCTCTTTTCTATTTTCTCGACGAAATTATATAAAAAGACCGGTTGACCATCGATAGCCAGGATGACGTCTCCTGGTTTAAGACCGGCTTTCTCTGCCGGGGAACCAGGGCTAACCATCATAATCTGAGCCAGAATTTTAGCTCGAAAACCGGCATAACCCATCTCATATCTGGTAATTTTGTCAGTCCTGAGCGGGACATCAAGGATTTGTCCGGCTCTCCTGATTTCCAGAGTTATCTCCCGGTCAGGCTTGGAGCCAATGGTAATTTCGACCTCATTCCAGCTTTTAACCGGACGGCCATTTATTTTCAGAATTTCATCATCAATCATCAGTCCGGCTCTTTCCGCTGGAGAACCGGGGTCAATATAACCAATAACCGGCGGCTGATCCAGATATTCCGGCACAGTCACGCCAGCCATATTAATAATGGCCACCAGCACAATGGCCAGGACAATATTCATAACTGAACCCATAACGAGGATCAAAAATCGCTGGAATCTGTTCTTGGCCATGAAATCGTCTGGCGCTAATTCCCGGTCTTTCTCAAACATGCCTTCTCCCAGCAGCTTCACATAGCCACCTAGTGGAATAAGGCTAATTCGGTAATCAGTTTCCCCTTTTTTAAAGCCAAACAGGCGACGACCAAAGCCCAGAGAAAAAACTTCGACCCTGACCCCAACCAGCTTGGCGGTAAAAAAATGTCCGAATTCATGAATAAAAACCAGCACACCAAAAACGATGATAAAGGCTACTATTGTCCCGAGGATGGTCATCTCTATTTTCCCTTCAAATTGACTAATTGATTTAAAAATTGAGTGGCTATAACTCTCGTCTGACGATCTAGGCTGAAGACATCATCCAGCGAGGTCAGCTCAACTGGTTGATGCTGACGATAGCAGTACTCGACGATAGAATTGATCTGGCCGAACATAATTTTGCCCTCAAGAAAGGCAGTCACTGCTACCTCATTGGCCGCATTGAGCACAACAGGATAACTCTCTCCGGCCTGCAGGGCTTTCCTGGCCAGAAAAAATAGCGGATATCTTCGCTCATCATCAACCGGGTAAAATTCCAGACAGGCTATTTCAGCCAGATTCAGGGCAGGCAAAAAAGAGGGCTGCCGCTCAGGATAGCTCAAAGCATACTGGATCGGAATTCGCATATCAGTCTGGCTCAACTGGGCCAGGACTGAACCGTCCTGAAACTCGACCAGTCCATGGACAACGCTCTGAGGGTGAATTAGCACCTGTAGCTCCTCTGGCTGCAAATCAAATAGCCACCTGGCTTCAATGAGCTCCAGGCCCTTATTCATCAGGGTAGCCGAATCAATGGTCACTTTTTTCCCCATGGCCCAGCGGGGGTGCTTTAGTGCTTCTTCTGCCTTACGTTCAGCCAGATCGCTCACTGGTAACCGGAAAAAAGGACCACCGGAGGCAGTTAAATAAACTCTTTTTAGATATCTTTTCTTCTGTCCATGCAGACATTGAAAGATAGCCGAATGTTCACTATCAACCGGGATTATCCTGGCCCCCGTTCGGGCTGCTATTTTTTTTAAAAATTGTCCGGCTACTACCATTGATTCTTTGTTAGCCAGAGCCAGATTCTTACCGGCCTCCAGCGCGGCCCTGGTGGGCTCTAACCCAGCAATACCGGTGATAGCCGAAACAACCAGATCAGCTTCCAGCTCAGTTACCAGCTCGAGTAATCCAGCCTCACCGGCTAAAATATCTGTTTCTGTCTTCGAAAATTTTTTCTGCAGGACAAGCGAGTCGGTCCTGGTCTTGACTGCTGCCAGTCGTGGCCTGAACTCCTGAATCTGCTCACTCAAAAGCCCGATATTTTCCCCGGCAGCCAGACCAACTACTTCATATTCTTCAGGATGGTGGCGAATCACATCGAGCGTGCTGCTGCCAATGGAGCCAGTACTCCCCAGGATAATTATTCTTTTTCTGGTCTTTGACATCTTCGGTTTACAGCTGATCAAATGTTTATTTGAAGATTAAAAGCTTCATCAGATAATAAAAAAGCGGGCAGGCCAGAGTAAAACTATCAATCCTGTCCAGAATTCCGCCATGACCGGGAATTAGATTGGACGAATCTTTGACGCCAGCTGCCCTTTTAAAAAGAGACTCTAAGGGATCAGCCACCTGAGCGCCGGCATGGACCACCGCACTTAAAGCCATCACTTCCAGGGCAGGAAAACGGGGCAAAAGAATGGTTCTGGCCAGCCAGCCTCCGGCTATCGCCCAGATAATTCCGCCGATAGCTCCTTCCCAGGTCTTATTGGGACTGGCGATCGGGGTCATTTTGTGCCGCCCAAATCGCTTGCCAATCAGGAAAGCTCCCGTATCACCAAGAAGAACAACCGCAAACAGCAGGTAGAGCCAGAGCAGGCCGAAATCCCTTCTTATCCAGTAAAAAAAGTTTATGGTCAGACTGACGTAAATAACTCCCGAGACAGTGACGCTGAAGGAGCCAGGGAAAAGAGCCAGCTTTTCCAGGCTGTTGGTGTCAACCACAAAATAAACAAAGGCAATAATAGTAATCAGGGTGAAGCCAAGTAAAAAAGGAAACGAGTCAAAGTAAAAGGTGGCTCCGACGATCAAAGCAAACAAGCAACCCAGCAATTTTTTCGGATAGAATTTGCGCCGGTTGCTTAAATTATAGAATTCCAGCAGCCCGCCAATGATAATCGCCTGGATAAGCAGAAAAAATATCCAGGGTGGCGTAAACTGTATAATTAAAAACAGAACAACTATCATTATCAGGGCGGATTTTGTTCTTTCGACTAAGCTCATGTCAGCTGATCTTCCTTCTGGCCGAGGCCACCGAATCTTCTCTCCCTTTTCTGATAATCAATTATGGCCTCCAGCAGGTCTTTTTTTCGAAAATCAGGCCAGAGGACAGGCGTAATCCAGAATTCTGTATAGGCACATTGCCAGAGCAAAAAATTGGATAACCTCATCTCGCCACTCGTTCTGATCAGGAGATCAGGATCAGGCAGCTCTGCCGTGTCCAGGTAGCGAGAAAAAGTTTTCTCATCCAGCCTGTCCGGCCTGATATTCTTTCTAAGCAACTGTTGACAGGCCCTAAGAATTTCCTGCCGTCCACCATAATTAAGGGCAACAACCAGCACCATCCGGCTATTATTTCTGGTCAATTTTTCCAGGCGGTTAAGTTCCTGGCGGACAAAAAGAGGGATGCCCCTTTTTTCTCCGATGACTTTTAGCTTTAAATCCTGATCAATCAGGGTTTTTTCTTCCTGCTTGAGATTTTCTGCCAGCAATGTCCACAGGGTTTTAACCTCATCGGCCGGTCTTTTCCAGTTCTCCTTGGAAAAGGCATAAAGAGTAAGACATTTAATACCCAGGCGGGCCGAAGCTTCGACTGTTTCCTGGACAGCTACTCTGGCTGCCCGATGTCCCTCTGTCCGCGGTAAATTTCTTTGGAGCGCCCAGCGGCCATTACCGTCCATAATGATCGCTACATGAACAGGCAAACGGTAGAAATCTATCCGACCAACCAGTTCTTCCTCCAGACTGCCTGGCTGGATATAGTTTTTAAGGCTATCAAGCATGCCAAACATTATAAGTAGCCAGAAGAAATTTGTCAAAAAGAGCAGCCTTTATAGACAGGCTGGCAGGTCTATGGTAGTATTTTTTAAAAGAGGATGAAATGTGTTTGGCCATTCCAGGGAAAGTCGTCAGCCTGAATGATAATGGGACAGGCCAGGTTGATTATTTAGGCAGCCAGGTCTTGACTAATTTTTCGCTTTTACCGGATATTAAGGTTGGCGATTGGGTCATAGTCCATGCTGGCTTTGCTATCTCCAGGCTTGACCAAAAAGAAGCGCGCCGAACGCTCAAACTTTTTCAAGAACTGGAAAGACAATCTTAGGACAGTAGCTATGTCCCCGTCAGCTCCGACTCACCTGCCTTTTTCTAACTGGAGGACTAAAGAGACTGCCGACCGTCTCCTGCGGGCCATTGAGGCTGAAACCAGTGGTCTCCACACACCTTTAAAGCTGATGGAAGTCTGCGGCACCCATACCATGACGCTCCATCGCTCAGGCTTAAAAGCCCGCTTACACCAGGTTGGAATTGACATGATTTCAGGGCCCGGCTGTCCGGTCTGTATTACACCCGATTATTTTCATGAGGCATTAATTGACCTTCTGGTCGCACGAGACGATATACTGGTCTGTACCTTCGGTGATATGACCAGAGTACCGACCAGAAAAGGCTCTCTGCAGACAGTCGTGCCAGGGCGTGGCTCCCGACTAAAAATAGTTTATTCTCCCGAGGAAGCGGTGGCTGAAGCCCATAACCAGCCAGAAAAACAGGTGATTTTTTTTGGGGCTGGCTTCGAAACCACCATTCCTGGTATAACTTTTACAGTTAAAGAAGCGGCTGAGGACAAGCTCAAAAATTATTCCCTTTTGACGGCCTTCTGGCTCATTCCACCTGCCCTGAAAGCCATCATTGAATCGGGAGAGCTGGCCATAAACGGTTTTATCTATCCTGGACATGTCAGTGCTATCATTGGTGAAAAACCCTATGATTTTGTCGCAGAAACATATCATCTGCCGGGGGCGATCGCCGGTTTTGAACCAGCCGACATTCTTCTCGGTATTCTGGCCGTGGTCAAACAGATAAAAAGTGGGCAGGCCAGGGTAGCCAACGAATACCGGAGAGTGGTCAAACCGGAAGGTAATGTTAGGGCTCAGGCTATTATGGAAAAATATCTCACCAAAACAGCCGCTGACTGGCGAGGACTGGGAATTATCCCGGATAGCGGACTTAAATTAAGACCTGAATACTCTGATTTCGATGCGGTCAGGAGATTTTCACTCAAGCTGGAGCCAGATTCCAGAACACGAAAAACAGCCTGCCGGTGCGGAGATGTGCTCAAAGGGCTGATCAGCCCGACTGACTGTCCTTTGTTTGGTCGGCAGTGCCGGCCAGACAGCCCCCAGGGGCCCTGTATGGTTTCTTATGAGGGAGCCTGTCTTATAGAATACAAGTTTTCCGGAGCGGAAAGCCATGACTAAAATCAGTCTTGAAATGGGTAGCGGCGGTCGGTTGATGAGGGATTTTATTGCCAGCAGAATTGTGCCGCGGTTTAAGAATCCGGTTTTAGGCGAACTTCATGATGCTGCTCACCTTCCGTGGGGAATTGCCCTGACCACTGATTCTTATACGGTCGATCCACTATTTTTCCCGGGAGGAGATATCGGGACACTCTGTGTTAACGGCACGGTTAATGATCTGGTAGTCTCAGGAGCCAGGCCGTCCTATCTCTCTCTGGCTCTCATTATAGAGGAGGGCCTTGAGCTCGAAGAGCTGGAAAGAATACTGGAGTCGATAGAAAAAACGGCCAGGGCCACCTCAGTTGAAATTGTAACCGGTGATACCAAGGTTGTACCCCAGGGACAGGGAGGCAAAATTTATATCAACACGGCCGGAGTCGGCCGCCTGCTGGGCAGACCGCGGCCAGCTAAAATAAGACCCGGTGATAAGCTTCTGGTGACCGGCCAGATTGGAGAGCATGGGTTGGCCATTCTCCTGAGCAGAAATAAATTTCCATTGAAAACCGGGGTTAAAAGTGATTGTGCCCCTCTTCTTTTTCTTCTTCCCCTCTGGCAGGAAGGTGTATTGTGGATGAGGGATATTACCCGGGGTGGGCTGGCTACTGTTCTGGCCGAGCTGGCTCAGACCATTTCATTTCCACTGCTGGTAGAAGAAGAAAAAATTCCCTGCTCTACCAGACTGCAAGGAGCGGTCGAAATTCTGGGCATTGATCCTCTTTATCTGGCCTGTGAAGGCCGGGCGCTGATGGTTGTTCCTGCCCGAAAAGCAGATGAAATTCTAAAAAAACTCAGGTCCCGGCCGGAAGGGAAAAATGCCGCCATTATCGGTGAAGTTCAGGATAAGATTGGCCGGCCGGGAGAAGCTTTACTCGAAACTCTGACCGGGGGCTTACGGCTGCTTGAGCCTCTGACTTCAGAGCTTCTTCCCAGAATTTGCTGAAACTGATAACCTTTTAATCAGTATTACCCGATATTACCCACTTCGCTTTTTATACCAGTCAACGGTCAGCTTCAAGCCCTGTCTGAAATCAATCTCCGGCTCAAAGCCAAGAAGCTTTCTGGCTTTTTCCAGGCTGGCATAGGAATTCTTGATATCACCCGGACGCGGTGGAGCATATTCTGGTTTGACCGATTGTCCCAGGTAGCTGGCAATTTCTCTGGCCAGATCGTTGATGGTAATTCTCTCCGCAGAACCGATATTAAAAACCTCTCCCCGGAAACACTCGGCCTGAGCCGCCAGCAGGTTAGCTTTGACCACATTGCCAACGTAGATAAAGTCGCGGGTCTGCTTACCGTCACCATATATGACCGGTGATTGTCCGGCCAGGAGGCGCTTGATAAAAATGGGAATGACAGCCGCATATTGAGAATTCGGGTCCTGACGAGGGCCAAAGACGTTAAAATACCGCAGCGAAACAGCATTGAAATCGTCTAGCAGACTCATAACCTGACAGTATTTTTCAGAGGCCAGCTTCTGGGCGGCATAGGGAGAGAGGGGCTTACCTTCGCTTCCTTCTTGCTTGGGAAAGACCTGATCATCGCCATAGACCGCCGAGGAAGAAGCGAAAACAAAGCTCTTGGTCCCGGCTTCGACCGCCGCCTGGAGCAAATTTAGCGTTCCGGTTAAATTTATTTCATGGGCCAGAAAAGGTTCGGATATCGATCTGGGTACCGAGGCCAGCGCCGCTTCATGAAGAATTACCTCCATACCGGCGGCTGCTCGCCGGCAGGTTTCCCTGTCCCTGATATCACCCCTGATTATTTCTATTTTTGAGCTGAAAGGAGCCAGATTTTCTTCTTTACCGCTTGAAAAATCATCAAGGACTCTGACCTGATACTGACGTCTGACCAGTTCTTCCACCAGATGTGAACCAATAAAGCCGGCACCACCTGTCACCAGATATTTTTTATACTCGGCCATTGTTTTATTTCCAGGGTTAGATATGGTCTTCGAGGTAGCCTGTCTGGCGGAGATAATTGAGGACCTTACTGACACTTTCTTCAATAGTCTCCCGGTCTGTTTCTAAAACCAGTTCCGGCTGAAGTGGCTCTTCATAGGGATCAGAGATACCGGTGAATTCTTTAATTTCTCCCCTTATAGCTTTCTGGTACATCCCCTTGACATCTCTGGCCAGGCAGACTTCCAGCGGACATTTCACATAGACCTCAATGAAGTCACCTATTTCGCGCCTGGCTTCATCTCTTATCTCCCGGTAAGGTGAAATAAAAGAGGTCAGAACAGCCACACCATTTCTGGTCAGCAGCTTGGCCACAAAAGTCACCCGCCGGATATTTTCGTCTCGATCGTGGCGGGAAAAGCCAAGATCGCGGCAGAGGCTCTGGCGAACCACATCCCCGTCCAGACGCTCAACTTTTAAACCTTTCTCTTTAAGAACCTGGGCTAAACGGTCAGCAATGGCCGTCTTGCCCGAACAGGGCAGGCCGGTAAACCACAAGGTAAATCCTTTTTGTTCCTGACACATAAAACTGCTCCTTTTTTGTCTTTTATCCTAAATCAATTTTGATTTTTCTTTCTCATTTCCTGGCGTCCAGAACATTGTATTCTGCTCCGTTTCCTTAATTTTTGGAATTGAGTTTCCCTGATCAGACTTCCAGCCTATATCTTTCTTCTCTGTCTGTTCCATCTAAAACCATTTGTAAGATGTTCTCCATCACTGAAGCCCGGCCGATTAAACTTATCGCCGGCTCTTGTTCAGGAAATTAAAATCAGCTTATAACTTTCCCTTTTAAATCAGATACAACCGGTCCCTCCAGGAGCTGAAGAACAGTCGGAGCTATATCAATAATATTGGCCGGCTTTACCTTCCTACCTGGAGAATCTGGATCATAAAGAATATAGATTCCATTGTAATCATGAACAGCGTCATCCGGCCCGGTATCATTTTCCTCAAGATAAAGACTGCCATAGCCAAGGGTGCCGGCCGAACGCCAGTATAAATCATCAAAATAAACCATCAGATCAGGATAATCGCCGTTAACCACGGGATAATGCTCCTGAGGCTTGATGATAACCGTCTGCCATTCTTCTCCTTTTGGCCCACGGATAGCTTTCAGACGTGCAGCCAGTTCATCGCGCGCCGTTTCATAATCATCGGGCTGGATGATGCCCTGAGGTTCCCGCCCTTCGACATTTAAGAAAATGCGGGCATAGTAACCACCCCAGCCCCAGGCCCTTGTCCGCTTCCAGTCAATTTTCAGATGATCGATGCTCTGACCACGGGCTGGCGGCTCTGAAATTACCAGATCCCCCTGCTCGATCAGCCAGTCATTGACACAGAAAGCACCTTTCATTCCCTTCGCCCCATGATCCGAAACAACCAGGACGGCAGTGCTCTCGTCTATTTTCTTCAAGAGCTGTCCGATTTTTTCGTCAAGAAATTGATAATAATCATAGATAGCTGATTCAAAAGGATTACCGGGCTGGTAGAGGTGATGGTTTTTATCCATAAACTTCCAGAAAGCATGGTGCATACGATCCACCCCGATCTCCACCAGCCAGAACAGGGACCAATCCTGGCGGTCAAGAAGATAATCAACCACCTGAAAATGATTTTCAGTCATGCGGTAAATTTCTTTCAGGACTTCAGAGCGATCTTCTGTCCTGAAAACGACATCAAAAAGGAAAGGTCCAAAATGCTCTTCTATTTCTTTTCTGAGCTCTTCCGGATAGGTATATGACTTTTCATTGGAAGGCGTTATAAAGCAGGATATGAGCTCGCCCTTGACCGGCCTGGGCGGATAACTGGGTGGAACACCAACCAGGATACTCTTTTTCCCCTGCTCCCCCAGATAATCCCAGACAGTCTTCTCTTTGACCGCCGTTGAGTTGGCAATCCACATCCTGTTATACTCATAACCCTTTCTATGCCGGAAGCCATACAGACCGAGTTCGCCTGGATCGCGACCGGTGGCCATGACCATCCAGGCCGGGATCGTAATTGGCGGGTCACAACTGCGCAGCGGTCCATAAATCCCATTGGCCATAAGTTGTCGGAGATGCGGCAACTTTTCTGCCCGGTCAAAGATCAAAGAAGGCGGAGCACAATCGAGACCAATAATCAGAAGTCTTTTGTCTTTCAATTCAGCTACCTTTCATTATCTAACCGGCTTTAATCCTCAATCAATCATTAAAAGGCTGCTCAAAGGACAAGATCACCCTGGCCACTTCCGGTCGCATTAACTCTGGCGGAGGCACTTCTCCTTTAACAAGCATTTCTCTGATTCTGGTTCCGGAAAATTCCACATGCATGGACCGGTCGTGAGGACAGGTTTTTTCATTTTCTACTGACTGACATTGACGGCAGAAAAAGAAAGAGGTAAAGAAAAGAGGAACAATGCCCAGATCCGGAAACTGCTCAAAAATTTCCTGAGCCGCATAAGGAGGATAATAATTTCCAACCCCGGCATGATCCCGTCCGATGATGATATGTGTACAGCCAAAATTCTTTCTTATAATGGCGTGATGAATGGCCTCACGCGGCCCGGCATAACGCATTTCCATCTTTAAGATGGCCATGACCGCCCGGTCTTTAAGGTAGTAGTGCTTGATAAGCTCTTCGTAGGCAGCCAGAATGACCTCATCTTTAAAATCACCCTTTTTTTTGCGACCGATCACCGGGTTAATAAACAGGCCATCAGTAAAGGTCAAAGCGGTTTTTTGAACATATTCATGGCCCAGGTGGGGTGTATTTCGGGTTTGAAAACCGACGACTGTTTTCCAGCCTTTCTCCCGAAACAGGAGCCTGGTTTCTCTGGGGGTCAGACGATAGCGGTCGAAAGGAGTAGGAATCAGATTGACCACTTCCAGTTTGCCGCCCAGCAAAAACTCCTTCATAGCAGACAGCCTGGCTACTCCCGGATGTTTGAGGTCAGTCGTGCCATAAACTCTCAAAGCAAATTGCTCTTTATCATAAGTGTATTTGTCCTCAATATTGAGCACTGCTACCGGCTGACCATCTTCTGAGCGCAGGGTTACTCTTTCTCCGATTTTCAGCCGGTCTGCCGTTTGGCGGTCAACATCCAGGACAATAGGCATAGTCCAGGGCAGATCATCGGCCAGCCTCATGTTCTGCAGAACACTGTCCAGATCAGACCTGTTCATAAAGCCGACCAGAGGTGAATAAACTCCCGTGGCGATATTCTCCACGTCAGAAATTAGATCCGGGTCAAGAGTCAGAGAGGGCAGACGGTCTATCTCCTCCAGTACCTTTTGTCTTTCATCTTCCTCCAGGAAGCGATTTATGAGTTTTCCCCCGTGTGGTGAGATCATTGTTTTCTCCTTCTAAGTGGTGCTGATAATCTGGTCCTGGTTGTTCAGTCAATATAGCCGAGAGCCTTTAGCCTTTCCTTGATCTTTTCTTCTTCTTCCGGTGTAAAAACTTCTTTATTGTCTTGTTCCCTGGCCAGACTTTCTCTAAGGACTTTGGCTACATAACTGGAAACTGAGCTGATGTCGGTGCCCTTGATCTTTTCTTCAATTTTTTTATAAAGGGATGTTGGAATCGAAACTGAAGTGAACTCTTTTTCCATTATTCCTCCTGAGAAGTTTTTATATAACAGACTGAGTTTTTTTTCAACCGAATTGAGGCTGGACTTACAGACAAAATTGAAGCCGGCACTATTTCACCTCAGCCAGGTTTCCTTGACAAAAGTTTAGAGGCATGATTTAATTTTTTCAGTTTAGCTTCTATAAGCTGATATGAGGATAATATAGGAAAGAGGTAAATTGGCCTTCTAAGATGGAAAAAACAACCCATCATTTTCTGCAGGGCATTTCTTATTCAGGTAGCCTGGACAAAAGCCTCAAACGCCTTGAAGGCCGGTTAGGAATCACTTTATCCCTTCGAGGAGATAAACTAATTATCGAGGGACCGGCTGAAAAAGTCCAGCTGGCCAGGAAGTTTTTTGACAAACTGCAGGAACTGGAAGAAAAAGGCTACCATCTAAAGGAAGAAGATTTCCAGATAGCTCTGGATTTGATGGAGGAAAATCGAGGTCAACTCGAAGAATATTCGCCGGCTGAGCCTCTATACCTCCAGCGAAAATCAGTGGCGCCTAAGAGCCTGAACCAGAAAGAGTACATGGAAGCTATAAAAAACTTTGATCTGGTTTTCGGTATAGGCCCGGCCGGAACAGGTAAAACCTATCTGGCCATGGCTCTGGCCCTGTCTTTTTTACAGAGCAAGCAGGTAACCCGCATCATTTTAACCAGGCCAGCGGTTGAAGCTGGTGAAAAGCTTGGTTTCCTGCCGGGCGATATGTTTCAAAAAGTAAATCCTTACCTGCGACCTTTATATGATGCGCTATTTGATCTAACTTCCTATGAACAGGCTAATCGCCTGTTAGAAAAGGGAGTAATTGAAATTGCCCCCCTGGCCTATATGAGAGGCCGCACCTTAAATAATGCTTTTATCATTCTGGATGAAGCTCAAAACACCAGCCGGGAGCAGATGAAAATGATTCTGACCAGGCTGGGTTTTGATTCCAAGCTGGTGGTTACCGCCGACATTACTCAGATTGATCTTCCTCAGCCAAAAAAATCGGGTGTACTTCAGGCCATTAAAGTCCTGTCCTCGATAAAGGAGATTGCCTTCGTCTACTTCACGGAAAAGGATGTGGTCCGCCATCCCCTGGTGGCCAGGATCATCAAAGCCTATGCCAAGGCAGAATCCCAATCGCTTTAATTATATAACCAGATGAAAATTATTCGTTTCCGGCAACTCCGCCTGTTTAAAGCCGATGAAATAATACCTTTCCGTAAAAAAACCCAGCCCTCTTCTAAGGGAAAATTCAACTGGATTAAAAACATTATTTCCAGCCCGTTTTTTTACATCGCAATTTTTTCTGTTCTTCTATCCTTTGTTATTTCTTTTTTCCCGGCCAGGCCTTTGCCACTACCCAGAGTCGGCGAAATTGCCACCAAGGATATTGTCTCGCCAATAGAAATTACTGTCGAAGATGTCCAGGCGACCGAAAAAAGAAGAAGCCAGGCTGAAGAAACAGTTCCTCCCGTCTATTTTTATAACCAGAGGATTATTTCCAGTGTTCAGGAAAAAATAAAACAGATGTTCAGCCTGGGCCGGCTGGCCGCTGCCAGCCCCACCGACAGCACTATTAAAGAGTTGCAAAAATCACTGTCCGAGAACCTGGCTATTGATCTCGATAACCGGACTGTTGACCAGCTGCTAAAACTAAAGTTCCCGGTTGAACTGGAGAATCTATCAACCCAAATTATAGCTTCTATTCTCAATCAGGAAATAATTCTGTCACGGGAGCTGATGAATCATGGTGAGATAGAAAGGGGCCTTCTGATCATTAGAGGGAAAGAAGAAAAACTGTTTAAAGCTGGAGAAATCATTGACCTTAAAGAAGCCAGAGAAAAACTTTTAAATGAGATTGATAGCCTGGAAATTCCGACCAGGACCAAGTCCATACTGAAATCCTTCCTACCAATTCTGCTGGCACCGACCATCAGTTATGACCAGGCCGAAACCGAGGCCAGAAAATTTAGAATCAGAAATTCAGTTGAGCCTGTTTTTTATACCATCAAAAAAGGCAAAGTCATCATCAGAAAGGGCGATGAAGTAACTTCTGAAAGCCTTCAGCAGATTATGCTTGTTAACCAGAAGATCAGCCAGCGACCTCACTGGTTGTTTAATTTTGCCGGTCTGGCTATTTTATATTTTATCTTTTTCTATTTCATCTGGCTGGTTATTCAGTCGGCCTCGGCAGCCGAAAACAAGTTATCCATTCTGGTTATGATGGGCTTGACTCTTCTTATCAGCTTTCTGATAACCAAAGCCAGCCTTTTCCTGGCCGAGGCTCTGAGCAGCTCGTCCTTGGCTGTTACCCTGGAAAAAGAAGCTCTGGTCTTTGCCTTTCCTCTTCAGTTTGGAGCTTTTCTGATTACCCTGGCTGCTTCAGCTGAAACAGCGGTCGTTTATTGTGTGATCAACAGCCTGCTCACCGGCTACCTTCTCAACGGCGATTATTTTTTAATCATCTATATTCTTCTGGGCGGAATCTCAGTCATTTACGGCCTTAAATACTTTTTCCCGCAGAGCCGGAGTACTGTCCTGAAGACCGGCCTGATGGTCCTGGCTCCTTTCCAGGTTATTCTGGTCTTAATAATTGGCCTGATTAAACAGAGCTTCCAGAATATCTCTTTATTGGGTACAGAGATTTTAAGCGCGATAATTGGAGGATTGCTCGGAGCGGCGATTGCCTATGTCTTAATACCAGTTTTTGAAAGTATATTTGGCTTTCTGACTCCTTCCAAGTTGTATGAACTCAGTAATTCTGACCTGCCAGTTTTCCGCCGTCTGGCCCTGGAAGCGCCGGGCACCTATCATCATTCTTTAATTGTGGCCACTCTGGCTGAAAAGGCAGCCGAAGAAATCAAAGCTGATGCTGCTCTGGTCAGAGCTGGTGGTCTTTATCACGATATAGGCAAGCTAAAACGACCCGAATATTTCAGCGAGAATCAGACCCCTGGCTATGATGTTCACCGTGAGCTGACTCCCTCCCTCAGCACGCTGGTCATTATCAATCATGTGAGGGATGGAGTGGAGATGGGCAGAAAACTCAGGCTGCCTCGAAGAATTATTGATATCATTGGACAGCATCATGGCACCTCCATTGTCCGTTATTTTTATCATAAGGCTAAAGAGAGATATGATCCGGAGCTGCATAAAATTGAGGCCGAAGATTTTCGTTATCCAGGGCCTTTACCCAAAAGCAAGGAAGCTGGTTTAATCATGCTGGCTGATTCAGTCGAGGCAGCAGCCAGAAGTCTTAAATCACCAACCAGAGAAAATCTCAAGCGGGTCATTACTGAGATTTTCAATACCCATCTTCAAGACGGCCAGCTGGATGAATGCGGCTTTTCCCTTAAGGACCTGCGCGTCATTGCCAATTCTTACCTGATCACTCTTTATGCTATTTATCATCCACGCCCCACTTATCCTGGATTTGATTTTGAAAAAAAGGCTGATAAGTCCGAGAAAAAAGAAGAGGTGAAAAAGAATAATGGTCATAATAATAAACAAGCTGAGGAAAAAACAGGTACCAGCCAGAAAAATTAAAGAGATGCTGGAAAAACTAAGCAAAAGATATAAGATGGAGCAGGCCGAAGTGGTGGTCAGTTTTGTTGGCCAGCAAACCATGCGCCGCCTTAACAGGCAATACCGTCATAAGGATAAGCCAACTGACGTCCTGAGCTTTGCCCTGAAAGAAAAAGGGCCCGATGGGCAGTATTATTTAGGTGATATAATTATCTGTCCGGAGGTGGCCAGTCGTCAGGCCAGGAAGCAAGGCCATTCTCTAACCCGCGAACTGGAAATTCTGGCTATCCACGGCTTTCTTCATCTTCTGGGCTTAGAACATTCGGCTGAAATGGAAGAAGAAGAAGAAAAAGTCAGGTCATGGTTATTAAAAGCTTATAAATCACAGCTGCCTGGAGGGCAGAAATCCAGATGAGTTCGTCTTCAGCGCTTGAACTGTTTGGTCTGGTAATCATCGCCCTGATCTGTTTTCTGATGTCAGTTTTTTACATAATTTTTTCTTACCACTCCAGAATAGGTTTTTCGCGGTTACTGGATCATGAAAAGAGCGAGATCAAACAGAAAGTCCTTGATCACTATGATGAGCTCAAAATCGCCGTTGATTATGCCCGCTTGATTTTTTTTCTGGCCTTTGTGGTTTATACCTATCGCCTCTGGCCGAAGGTTAACCTCTGGCCTTTATGGCTTTTTCTGGGGCTGGTCCTTATTTATATAGTTCTTTTTGACTATTTGCCACGTCTTACTTTTTATTGCCTGAAGGGCAGAGGACTCGCCATCTTTTTGCCGGTCCTGAGAGTCTTGATCTGGCTTCTGACTCCGATTCTTCTTTTACCTCGTTTCTTGTTAAAAAAAGAAGAAAGCAGACAGGCCACCGATCGCAGTCACGAAGCTTCTGATCAGGAAATAGAAACATTCATTGATGAAGCTACAGAAGAAGGCATCATTGAAAAAGATGAGAATGAACTGCTGCGTGGCGTGGTGGAGTTTGGGGATCGGCTGGTCCGGGAAATTATGACTCCGCGAACCAGAATCGTGGCTATTGAGCGAGAAGCTACGATTAGAGAGTTAAAAGAGTTAATTTGTCGTGAAAAATATTCCAGAATACCTGTTTATAAAGAGCGCCTGGACAATATTGAAGGCATGGTCATAGCCAAAGACTTGCTGGAATACAGCGATGAACAGCAGGCCAACCGTAAGATAGATTTTCTGATCAGGCCAGTCATGTTTGTCCCGGAAACCATGATGGTCAAAGAGCTGCTGAAGGAATTTAAAAAGGCCAGGCAAAAAATGGCCGTTGTGGTTGACGAATACGGAGGGGTGGCCGGTCTGGTCACCATGGAAGACCTGCTGGAAGAGATAGTCGGTGATATCCAGGATGAATATGATGTGGAAGAACCGCCAATTATAGTTGAAAAACCGGATACTTACCTGGTTAGAGGTGAAGCCGAAATTGAAGATCTGGAAGAAATAACAGGAACGGAACTGGCCGAAGACGATTTTTTGACCGTCAACGGTCTGCTTAATCAATGTCTGGGTCGGCTACCAAGAAAGGGCGAAACGGTCAAAATAGGCGAGCTTAATTTTGAAGTTCTGGAAGTAAACGATAAAAGTATCAAAAAAGTGAGGCTAACCAGAAGCCCCTCAGAATCACCAGATGAAAGCGAACAGGAGGACTGAGCAACATGCCAGCCAGAAAAAAAGAGAAAAAAGGCCAGTATCGAACCGGTTATGTGGCTTTAATCGGTCGTCCCAATACTGGTAAATCCACTCTGCTTAATAACCTTATCGGTCAGAAAATTGCTATTGTCTCTGACAAACCGCAGACAACCAGAATCAGCTTGCTGGGCATTAAGACCACCAACCGTGGCCAGATTATATTTATTGATAACCCTGGAATTCATAAGCCCTTGCACCTGATGAACAGAAGAATGATGAATTATGTCTATTCCTCCCTGGAAACGGCTGATTTGATTTTACTGCTGATCGAAGCCAATAAAAAATTTGGCCAGGGCGATAAATATGTCCTGGAGATGCTGAAAAATGTCGACCGGCCGGTTTTTCTTCTTATTAACAAAATTGATCTGGTTAAAAAAGAAAAAATATTGCCTATCATTGACCACTATAAAGATCTTTATCCCTTCCGGGAAATCATTCCTCTGTCAGCTTTAAAGGGCGATAATCTCGACCGGCTGGAAAGCCTGATTTATGATTATCTGCCCCGGGCGGAAAAACTATATTCAGATGAAGAAATAACCGATCAATCAGAGAAGTTTTTACTGTCGGAGATCATAAGAGAAAAGATTTTAAATCTGGTGGAGGAGGAACTACCCTATACAACGGCGGTGGTTATCCGCTCAATTGAACGCCCGGAAAGTAAAACTGACCAACCAGAAGGAGAAGCAGGTTCAAGCAGTAAGCCTTCCAGCGGGCGGCCGCTAACCAGGATCAGAGCCGACATACTGGTCGAAAAAGAAAATCATAAGGGGATCATTATTGGCCATCAGGGTTCTATGATCAAGACCATCGGCAGTCAGGCCAGAAGAGAAATAGAAGAAATTCTGGAAACCAAGGTCTTTCTGGAGTTGAGCGTCAGAGTTAGAGAGAAATGGCGAGATTCTGAAGAAGTTCTTGATCTCATCGAGGAACAAAAAGAATAATAGCCCTATTCCGGTGATTTTTGTCCTGGACTTTAAGTCAGAACCAACTTCAACTTATTGACAACCCGGGTAATTGATGAGAGAATTTTAATCCTCCCGGTGGTGAGTGTAGCTCAACGGTTAGAGCACTGGACTGTGGATCCAGTGGTTGGGGGTTCGATTCCCCTCACTCACCCCACCTTTCTTCTATCTACCCTGGATTCCATTAAAAATCTGGACTTTCTTCTTAATCGTAAGTGTCTGATTAGCTCTGGCCAGGAAGTGCCCGTGGCCCCTCCCGCGACCCGCTGCATCTGTCGGTCAAAAACCTAAACCGGCCAGGACGCACACCCCTTTGTTTTTGATGCTGTTACCTTCAAAACTGGAGGCAGCAATATTGGTCAGGCCAAGATGATAACGAGCCTCAAGTGATAATTTTAATTTTTTTACTTTAGCTTCAATTCCCGCCCCGAGGCTCAAGCCAATTTCACTTTTTTTATACATATCTTTCATATCAACGGATTCCCCTGAGCCGCCGGCCGCCGGGTTGAGAACAGCTTTAGCTCTGGTCAGAAAGCCAAAAGAAGGCCCGACCATAATGACCGGCTTCACCGGCCCGATCCTGACTACCCTCCATCTTAGAAGGAGAAACCCTTCCAGATAATCAAATTGATATTGTGCCTGGTAAGGCAGATCATCAATAATCAGATTAAATTTCGCCCCGTAAGGCGCATAGCGAATCTCTGGCTCAATAGCTAAAGGCCCCAGATCAAAGGAAACAAAGATCCCGCCAGTAAAGCCGGAGCGGTTCTTGAACTGAGGTAGATCAGGCATGGCCGGACTGACCTTGAGGCTGGCCAGATTAAATCCAGCTTTAAGACCGACCGTCATTCCGACCAAATTACCAGCCAGGGTCAAGAAGAAAAAGCCTATCAAAAACGAAACGAAAAATTTTTTCACCCTGCCCTCCTTCGTCCCCGGGGTTTTGGGTTTTCCCTCTTTGTTTGATTCAATCATAAACCAGATTGAGCCAATTGTCATCTTCAAATTTATTTCCTATTTTCCCCCAGCCTGTGATATAAGCTATAATCTAAAATCCAATCTAATATTTCAGGAGCTCTAAATGAAAAGTTGCTTTTATTTCTCAGGCCTCAAAATCAATATCCTCTGGCTTCTGGCCATTCTTGTTTTATCAGCTGGTTTGAATTCGAGCTGCCAGGGGACAAAGCAGATCAAAAAGACATCAGGACAGCAGGTTGAAATGAGGCTTCCGGACAGGTTGCCAGCCAGAATAAATGACGGGCCTAACCAGGAGCTGATGGTTATGACTCTGGGACAGGTCAACACGCCTCTGGCCGAGGGAACTTTTTATCCTTATGAGGACAAAATTGTTCTTCACAACGGCCACGAAATAGCTGGCTATTTTAAAAATAAACTGGGCATAAAATATTACCAGCCACTGGATAAAACTATTTTCCCGCTGCCGCCTTCGGGTTGGTGTACCTGGTATTATTATTACGGAGAAATTAATCAGGAAGAAGTCGAGAAAAATGCAGTCTGGTTAGCTAAAAATCTTAAAGATTATGGGTTGCAATACTGCCAGATAGATGACGGCTGGCAGGGGCGCGGCCTGGGCAGTCCGGTTGATCATCGTGATTGGTCAAATGTTAATCCACGTTTTTCCAAAGGCCTGGATAGTCTGGCCAGATTTATAAAGGCTCAAGGGCTCGTCCCCGGCCTGTGGCTGGCTCCCCATGGCCAGAGCAACGAAGAGGTGGTCAAGGCTACCGGGGCCTTTCTTCTGACTCCAGATGGACAGTCAGCCTCCTCTACCTGGGAAGGCAAATTTTTACTCGACCCCTCCAAGCCACAAGCTCTTGACTATTTACGCCAGCTTTTCTCCAGACTTTCAGCCGACTGGGGATTCGAGTACTTCAAAATTGACGGTCAACCAATTGTTGTCGAAGAGTATCGCCAGAAGCAGCAATTTATGTCTTCTCCAGGTGATCCCGAACAGCTGTACCGCCGAACTCTTGAGACGATAAGACAGACTATTGGACCCAATCGCTATCTGCTGGGCTGCTGGGGAACTCCCCTGGAAGGAGCCGGCATATACAATGGCTCCAGGACAGGTGGTGATATAGTCCCTTCCTGGGAAGGCTTTCTGGTAGCTGCTCAAGCGACTATGAGATATTATTATCTTCATAATATTCTCTGGTATTGTGACCCGGATGTTTTGCTTGTTCGCTATCCATTGACCCTGGATATGGCCAGAGCCTGGGCCAGCTTGCAGGGTTTGACCGGACAGGCCTTGATGGCTTCAGACCGGATGTATGACCTGCCAGCAGAAAGAGTTGAGATCCTGAAGCGTGTTTATCCAGCTGTTGATATCCGGCCTCTGGATTTGTTCTCATCCAATCGCCTTAAAAAAATCTGGGATCTTAAAATTAATCATCTCGGCCGTCAATATGATGTTGTTGGCTGTTTCAACTATGATCAGGATCAAAGTCTGGACCTGCAGGTCAGGTGGGCTGACCTCGGTCTGGAAGATAACTCCCTTTATCATATCTTTGATTTCTGGAATAAAGAATATCTGGGCTGCTTCGAGAAGGGTATTTATGTCACCATTCCACCAGCCGGAGTTAGAGTTTTAACCCTGGTCAAAGATAATGGCCAGCCCCAGCTTATCTCCACTTCCCGTCACATTACCCAGGGCTGGGTGGAGCTGGAAGCATTGAGCTACGAACCTGAAAATAGAGTGATTAGAGGCCAGAGCCGGGTAATAAAAGGAGATCCCTATGAATTGAGATTTGCTTTCCCCCGGAATGAACGCTACCTGAGAATAAAAAGAGTCGAAGCGCCTGGCTACAATTTCAGCCTGGAAAACCATGACGGCTGGGCCAGTGTGACTATTCTCAGCCAGTCAAACGACGTCGTTTCGTGGGAAGTCTATTTTGAGGCAGGTGATGTCTATAATTTTCCACCAAGAACTCCATCTGGACTGAAGACAGAAATCAAAAGCCTGAACAAGGTCAAACTTGACTGGCAGCCGCTTTACTATTTAAATGCCGGTTATTTGATTTATCTCAATGGAGAGCCATATCTCTATACGCCTGTAAATCGAGGAGAGCTAAGCGGACTTGATCCCCGAGAGGAATATCTGGTTGAAGTCAGGACGATCTGGCTTGATGGCTCAACCAGTAAAGAAGCTGCTTCGACCAGATTCAGACTGGCTGACGAGCTGCCAGCTGAAGTCTACTTATCTGATCTTGAACCTGAACGTCTAACTTCAAATTGGGGTCAGCCCAGGATGAATCGCTCTGCCCGTGGAACTCAACTTAAAATAGGAGAGAAGACCTACCGCACTGGAATTGGAACCAATGCTGGGTCGGAAGCTGTCTTTAACCTGGGTGGAATATTTAAAGTTTTTGAAGCGGAAGTCGGTCTGGATGCAGCTGCAGGCGGAAAAGGATCGGTTGAGTTTAAAGTCTTCGGTGATGGCCAGCTTCTCTGGAGAAGCGGGCTGATCAAAGGCCAGGAACCGGCTAAAAAAGCCAGGGTAAATATCAGCGGAGTAAAAGAACTGCGGCTGATTGTCGAAGATGGTGGGGATGGACCCCGCTTTGATCTGGCAGACTGGGCTGAAGCTAAAGTCAGGAAATAAGAGCTTTAGATTTACTTCCTAATAGGAAAGTGAACATCAGTTCTTTCTTCACTGCGGTCAGTCGCTGGCGGCGGTTCTGGCGATAAGCTGGAGATTTGCTGACGAAGTTCAGCTGTCATATTTATTTCAGTTGCGGCGAAAATATCTTTAAGCTGTTCGACGTTTCTCGCCCCGACAATGGGAGCCGTCACTGCCGGATGGCTGCCCACCCAGGCAATAGCCAGACTGACCGGATTAAAACCCAGCTCGGCAGCCAGGGCTGTAAATTTTTCAGCCACCTCCAGACCCATCTCATCCTGATATCTGGTTTGATAAACTTTATTTTCCAGCAGCCGACCAGAAGAGGGACGCCGGTTTTTCCCGTATTTTCCGGTGAGCAAGCCACCGGCCAGCGGGCTGTAAGTCAGGACGCCAAGTCTTTCGGCCTCAGCCATGGGTAAAATTTCCACTTCCGCCTGGCGTTTGACCAGATTGTACATCGGCTGGATACAGGCTAGGGGCGCCAGTCCATGAAGCGCCGAGAGCCCCAGAGCCTTTTCTACCTGCCAGGCAGCCATATTGCTCAGCCCCAGATAGACAATCTTCCCCTGATGGACGAGGTCATCCAGAGCTCGAAGGGTCTCCTCGAGGGGAGTTATATCATCAAAACGATGAATAAAATAAATATCCAGCCGGTCGGTCTGAAGCCGCCGCAGACTGCCCTCAATCGCATACATGATATGCCGCCGGTTGGCTCCCATGGCATTTATATCCGGGCCGGTTGGGAAGTAAACTTTGCTCGTAATGATGACCTCTTCCCGGATGTCTTTAATCAAACGTCCAAGTATTTCTTCGGCCCGGCCATGAGCATAAAGATCAGCACAATCGAAGATATTAATACCCTGTTCACGACAGGCGGCAAACATCTGAGCTGAGGTTTTTTCATCAGCTTCAACTCCAAAAGACATGGTTCCAAAACAGAGCTCCGAAATTTTAAGACCGGTCTGGCCAAAATTCTTATATTTCATTTTTCCTCCTGTGTAATTTTTCTTTCCAGAATAATTCCCTGGCCACGGGGGTAAAGTCCCGGGATCGAAACAGGTAATTTACCAGAAATTCCAATCTCTCCACAAATAGCCCGGGCAGCCAGCTCCTGCGTTTCCGGTGTGTTGCGATAAAGGCATAGATAGCTGTCCACCCCGGGCAAATGACGGATAAAATAAGGGCTGCCAAAAGAAAGAGCAACAACCGGACGTCCAGCTTCTTTTATTTTTTGAAGCAGTTCAACCTGGCCCGGTTCAAGATCAACACTTCCTTTGCCGGCCTGAAGGCTGGAAAAAAGAGCAGCTATAACCACCTCAGCCTGAAGGGAAGCAGCGAGAGCTTCTTCTAATTTTTCCCGCCCCGTATCGCCATCGGCATAAAAAGTTCGGGCCGAAGGATATCGCCTGGTCAGGGCTGTCGCCAATCTTCTGCCAGCGTAAAAATCCCCTGGATCGCTACTAAGCGACAGAATAACTATCTTTTTTTCAGGTGGTACAGGCAGAAGATTATTCTCGTTTTTGACCAGGGTCAGAGCCGATTCGAAGGTTTGCCGGGCTATTTTTTTAAATTCTGGTTGTCCAAGGACGACCGGCAAGCGATCGATCGAAACCAGAGATTGATGATGAAGTCCGAGCCTGGCTTTAGCCGCCAGCAGCCGGCGAACAGATTCATCCACCCGTTCCACAGGTAGTTCTCCCTTTTCAACCGCCTCTTTCAGGTAGTTAATGACTTTGACCGGATCAAGGGGAAGAAGGAGAAGATCAACGCCGGCCTTTAAAGCCCGCAGAGCCGCTTCTTCCTGGCTATAGTAACGGGAGATACCGGCCATTTCCAGGGCATCGGTGACAATCAGCCCCTTGAAACCCATTTTGTTTCTGAGTAAATCAGTTAAAATGCGCGGCGACAGAGTGGCCGGGAGGCCAGGCTCAGGTTCAAGAGCAGGAACATAGAGATGGGCGGTCATGATGGCTTCCACGCCCTGCTCTATAGCCTTTTGGAAGGGATAAAGTTCAACTTTTTGCAGCCGGTCAAGATCAGCCTTGATGACCGGCAGCAAACTGTGCGAATCCTGGTCAGTATCGCCATGGCCGGGGAAATGTTTGGCTGTAGCTATCATCCCGTTTGACTGGCAGCCCCGGATAAAAGCTCCGGTCAGGCGAGCCACCTGCTCTGGATCTTCGCCGACCGACCTGGTATTTATGATGGGATTATCAGGGTTGATATTAACATCAACCACCGGGGCATAAGTCATATGAATCCCGAGAGCCCGGCCCTCGATAGCGGTAATCCGGCCCATCTCGTACGCCAGTTGCTCTGAGCCAGCCGCCCCCAGGGCCATGAGCGGCGGGAAGAGAGTCGCTCCAGTCACCTGGTTACCGGTTCCTCTTTCCAGATCCGAGGCAATAAGAAGAGGAACCTTAGCCAGGCGCTGAAAATGGTTGGTAAAGTAAGCAGTCTCCAGAGGCTCCCCGCCAAAAAGGATCAATCCACCCAGATGATAGTCATGGACAAGTTGCTCCAGCTGCTTAAAATCTTCATCCTGTCGATTATAGAATTCCCCGTGATAGCGGACAATTACAAGCTGCCCGATTTTTTCCTCCAGGCTCATTTTTTTCATTGTCTTTTCGACCCATTTTTGCTGATCAGCCAGCCGGTCAGGTTCCTCCACCGGTTTAACCGCAGTCAGACAGCCAGCCATAAATACTACTAAAATAGTAGGAATTAAACTTTTGAGAATTGATTTGATATTCATCTCACTCCCCGTCAGGAATAACTCATATTTTTTCTTTAAAATCGTTGACTCCAAACGACAGCCAGCTAATTAACTTATCATCAATCTGGCTCTTGTTCCATTTAACCTAACCCAAGAAATATCTGGCCAGAAGCAATAGCGAGATAAGATAGACCAGCCAGTGAACTTTTTTACCTTCTCCTTTAAATATCTTCAGCAGTGAATAACTGATGAAGCCAAAAGCCAGGCCATCAGTGATACTAACGGTTAGCGGTGTCACCACCAGAGTCAAAAAAGCCGGTATAGCCTCGCTTATATCTTCCCAGTCAATCCGGCCCAGAGTCTTCATCATCATGAAACCAACGATGATAAGAGCAGGAGCAATTACCGGACGCAGCACCTGACCGTCAAACTCGTAGCTGCCACCGACCATTTCTGCCAGCGGGTTTAAAAATAAAGCAGCCAGGAAAAAAATAGAGGTAAAAACGTTAGCCAGTCCGGTCCGCGCTCCTTGGGCAATACCGGTTGAACTTTCCACATAGCTGCTGACGGTGGAAGTCCCGAGCAGCGTGCCGGTGACAGTACCGAGAGCATCGGCCAGCATGGCCTCATTAGCCCGCGGTAGTTTTTTCCCCTTGAAGAAACCAACCGGACCGCACACCCCGACCAGCGTTCCAACGGTGTCAAATACATCCAGAAAGAAAAAAACAAAAATAATCGGAATCAAACCGCCCTTCAGGGCGCCACTGATATCCAGCTTCAAAAAAGTTGGAGAAAGGGAGGGAGGAGCGGAAAAT
>Ga0209606_1000356_pt1 | contig 71702 bp, 64 predicted proteins | sample AD_UKC057_MetaG_FD_184412 | JGI IMG/M metagenome (GOLD analysis project Ga0209606, IMG submission 184412) | Active sludge microbial communities of municipal wastewater-treating anaerobic digesters from USA - AD_UKC057_MetaG (SPAdes) (version 2) | ecosystem: Engineered > Bioreactor > Anaerobic >...
GAAGGCGACCGGCTGCCGGACATCCGGCCGCCGATTCATCTGCTGTAAACCCCGGTCCCGCCCAAACGGTCCTGAATCCATATTTTCAAAGAAAAACATTGACATACTGGGGGAACTTTCCTATATTCCCGTCGCCGGGAAGACGCTTGCGATTGCGTCATACGCTTTTAAAAAGAGTCCATGACCCGGCGGACGGACATCAGGATTGTTGCCTTTCCTGCTGAATCGAATCAACACCAGACACCCTTCAACCCAAGATACGTCAGGCAGCCCTATGCAAGAGGTTAAGAAAAAAGAGCAGACACCGCTGGCCACCCTCAAGGACCTGATCGACCGCAACCGCGAGTTCGACATCATCGATCTTTTTTCCGACATGCATCCGGCCGACATCGCCGATCTGATCGACGAACTCAATGAAGAAGACCGCCTGCATCTCTTCACCCTGCTGGATGTGGACAAAGCCTCGGACGTTATTCTGGAACTGTCGGACAACTCCAGAGAACAGCTCATCGAAGACCTGTCCAATGAACAGCTCACCGACATCATCGAAGAAATGGAGTCGGACGACAAGGCGGACATCATCGCCGAACTGTCGGACGATCAGGCCAAGGCCGTTCTCGACGCCATCGAGCCGGAAGAATCCCAGGAGGTCAAGGAACTTCTCCGGTATCCCGAGGACACGGCCGGCGGCATCATGCAGTCGGAGCTGGTCTCCGTCGGCAGACAGGCCACCATCAATGACGCCTTCCAGGCGGTCGTGGACGCCAAGGACGACATGGAAAATATCCATAATATCTTTGTCGTGGACGATGAAAACAAGCTTGTCGGGACGGTGCCCCTGCAGAGCCTGATCACCATGAAGCGCTTTACGCCGATCGTGGACGTCATCGATGGGGATATTCCCAGCGTCAGGGCGGACATGGACCAGGAAGAGGTGGCGCGCCTGTTCAAAAAATACGACCTGGTCTCCGCGGGCGTGGTGGACGCCGACAACCATCTGCTGGGCCGCATCACCATCGACGACGTCGTGGATGCCATTCAGGAGGAGACCTCGGAGGACATTTACCGCATCGCCGGTTTGGGAGAGGACGATACTGTTTTCAACAAGACCACCGAATCGGTCAAGAAAAGACTGCCCTGGCTCTATTTGAATCTCCTGACGGCTCTGGCCTCCGTGCTGGTGATCGGTTTTTTTGAAGATACGATCAAAAGCATGGTTACGCTGGTCTTTTTCATGCCGGTCGTGGCGGGGCTGGGCGGCAACGCCGGAAGCCAGACCCTGACGCTGATCGTTCGCGGCATGGCGCTGGGGGAAATCACTTTTGAAAATGCAAGACGCGCGTTATTCCGACAGGTGGCCGTAGCCATCGCCAACGGCCTGGCCGTCGGCATCGTCATCGGGCTGATTGCCTGGCTCTGGAAAGGGATCCCCATTTTGGGAATGATCCTGGGACTGGCTATGGTGATCAGCATCTTTGCCGGAACGCTCGTGGGCGCGCTGATTCCCCTGGCCCTCAAGCGCATGAAGCTTGATCCCGCGCTGGGTTCCCATATTTTTTTAACGGCGTTTACCGATGCTTTCGGATTCCTGTGTTTCCTGGGTCTGGCAACCATTTTTATCAAACTGATGGCCTGATCCCGGCGGCAAAATATTCCATTGACATGGAAAAACAGCGGCGGCAAAATGTTCGCGGAATATAAATCCGCCAGGATATAGGGAAAGCAGCCTGCCATGAAATGGACCGGAAAAAAAGTTGGAATTGCTCTGGGCGGCGGCGGTGTCCGCGGCCTGGCTCACATCGGCGTAATTCAGGTTCTGGAAAAGGAAGGTATTGAAATCGACCTGATCGCCGGGACCAGCGCCGGCGCGCTGATCGGCGGCGCCTACGCAACGGGCATGACGACCGGCGAAATTACGGCAAAAGTGGACGCCTATCTGAAGAGTTCGGAGTTCGAGGAATCCGCCATCAAATCGATGGGCCTGTCGTTTTCCACGGGGCCGAAGAGCTTTGTTCAGAAAGCGCAAATCTTTGCCCGGAATCAATATTATCTGGTCAAGGCCCTGTTCAGTCCCTCCATCCTGCCCGCCGAGGATTTTCAGTCCCTCATCAATTACCTGCTCCCGGATGTGGACATCCGCGCCACGCTCATCCCCTTTTATGCCGTATCCACGGATTTGATTACCGGCAAACAGGTCGTCCTGCACAAAGGTTCCCTTCGCCAGGCGGTGCTGGCCAGCAGTTCCGTTCCCGGAGCGGTTGAACCCACCCGCCTGGGCGAGTGGCTTCTGGCGGACGGAGGCGTGACCAGCCTGGTCCCCGTCCACGCGGCGCGCGCGTCCGGAGCGGATATTGTCATCGCCGTGGTGGTGGACCGCGATCTGCCTCAGGAAGCGGACATCGAAACGGCAAAGGACGTTTTGTACCGCGCAGGCGAGATCACCGCCAACGCGCTGGAGGCCGCCGAGCTTCAAAACGCGGACGTCGTCATCCGCCCCGCCGTGGGAGACCTGCACTGGGCCGATTTCAGCCGGTCGCATACGCTTATCCGGATCGGGGAAGAAGCCGCCCGCGAATCGCTGGAAAAAATTCACGCCTCTCTTCCGCTGCCCCGGCGCTTTGCCCGCTTTGCCCGGCGCTTCCTGAACCGGGTGCAGAATCACGACGCCCGGCACACCGGTTCAAATCCTGATCCGTCATGAGATTACCCGGCCAAATCCATTCCTGCCTCCTGGCATCCATCGCCTTCGTTTTGCTTTTCACGGTGATGTGCGGCACGGTGTTTGCCGCCGGGATTGAGGACCGGCAAGCCGCTGTCCGGCCTTGGTCGGTTTCCCTGCAAACCCGGTATTTTTTTCAAAGCCGCACCTCCTATGAATTTGGAAATCCGTTTCCTCCCCATCAGGCACCGCTCAGCCGTTTGGAATTCCCGCTGGACAGCTGGTGGGCGGGCGCGTCGATGCGCCGCGAATTTTCCCGTTTTTCGGCGGGCGTGGAGTTTTTCCGCAACCTGTCGGACGAGGCGCGGGGCGTCATGATGGATTCCGACTGGGACGATGCCGCACAGCCGGCTCTCAAAACGATTTATTCCGAATCCTCCTGCCGCATGGAGCCCAGCTATATGGTCCGCGCCGACGCGGATTTGAAAATATCGGACTGGATCGGCCTGCCCGGATGGCTGGATCTGCGGCCCCTTGCCGGATTGGCCTGGCAGCGCTTTACACTGGTCACACACGACGGTTTTCAGTCTGAAATTGGAAAGGGGACGGAATTATTGCCGGGAGACGGCATCCGGTTCGAACAAACGTACTGGCAGTTCTTTACCGGCTTGAAAACCACGTTCGAACTGGGAAAGCCTTTTCATCTGACGCGCCTCGCCTTCACGATGCAGGGAGACTGGGCTTACGTGGCCGGGAGCAACGAAGACCATCACCTGCTCCGGACCGGCAACCGAATCACCCGCGAGAAGACCACGGGAGACGCCTGGCATGCCCTGGTAAATCTGAAAATCGGGTTCACGCAAAACCTAAGCGCGAATATCGGCGCCGAATACCTGCGCATCAAAAGCACCGGCTCGCACAACCTGACCAATAACCTTTTCGGAATTGATTTCACTTTTGATCACGGTGTCAAGGTTTGGTCGGAGCAGTGGAGTGTTGCGACGGGGCTGGAATACCGGTTTTAAGAAATGAGGCGGGTGTGAATGTTGTCACCGCTGTGTCAACGGATCGCGATCCGCCGCAGGAAACAGCTTCCTGAAAAATAAATCATTTATACCACAGGATACAACACTCGCAGCACCATCAGAAGACGACGCACATCTTCATCAGGCAATCCTTTGACAATTCGACCAATTCGATTCTCGACAACTGTCTTATCAATAGTCTCCTGTTCAAAACGAAATAGTTCCAGAGGCTCAACCTTCATCGCGGCAGCGATTTTAACGATAGTGTCCAAGGAAGGATTCTGTTGACCGCGCTCAATTTCTCCAATGAATTTGTAGCTTAAATCAGCCTGCCTGCCCAACTCTTCCTGTGTCCATCCCTTGATGTTTCTAAGGCTTCGAATCCTCCGGCCAAGAAGCAATCTCTCACTTTCGATTTGTTTTTTCATATATGAATAATAGATGGTTTAAAAACGACATTAAACCCTGTATTAGTGTTATTTTATGTTGACAATGCACTATTAAGTGTGCTTATGGAAAAAACAACATCACAGGTATCTAAGAAGAGTTGCATAAAAACATTCAAAGGCAAAGAACATGAACGGTGATTTATCGCTTCATTCAAGAGGTTATCGCAGACGCTTTAACGAAGGTAAGCGACATCACCAACATTATTTTCCACAGTTTTATTACACCCAATAAATGAAGGATTGCGAATAATTTGAGCTTGATCACAAAACCCATAAAGCGATGCAACATAGAATGTAATGTCGCCGTGGGCGAAAAAAATAAAACAAGGAGGCAAGCATGAAGAAAAGCATTTTTTTATTATCCATTTTAGTCGCGATGATGTTTGCAGTTGAAGTTTATGCGGAAGCACCCAAGTTTGGCATAGGCGCAAGAGCAGGTTATAATTCTTATCGCAATGGAAGCATGGAGGTTTCAGTCGCGGGCTTTGGAGTGGCAGGAAATGTTGATTATTCAAATAACGGGGCTTGGACGTTTGGATTTAACGGAATTCTTCAAATCAACAAATACATCTCCGCTGAACTTGGACTAGACTTTATCAATTCATCAAAGAATGAATTCACAGTTGCCGGCACGTCTTGGAAAGCTGGCGAAATCAAACAAATGCCCATCACCTTGACGGCACAATTCCATTATCCAGTAGGAATATTTAGCCCGTATGTGGGACTAGGTTTGGGATATTATATTAGATCCTATGATAAAGATAACACTTTCTTTAATCCTGCCGCTGACGTCTCTGTCGACAATGGGTTGGGTTATCACGCCAATGCGGGATCAGACATATTTCTCACCAAGGATCGGAATCTTGCTCTTAACGTAGATTTGAAATACGTTTGGGCAAAAACTGACATTACCGCAGCTGCTGGTGCGGCAAAGCTAGTGGGAAGCATGAACCTTGATTCGTTTCTTGTTAATTTTGGCATCAAATACTTTTTTTAATCGTTAAGCAACAGTAACTATGGCCCGCCTAGAACAGGCGGGCTTTTTTTAAAACAAATTCCAAAACAATAAATTTCAATTTAAGTACTGTAACTTAGGATGACGATCAGATATGCGATAATTTATTATTTTTCTCATGACATGATCCTCCATTGGACAGCGGCTATGTTATCAATTATATGGCACATGAGGTTTGTCCATGAAAACAAAAATCATATTTGCATGCGCCTTTCTTCTTTTAATTTCAGGATGTGCTGCCAAAACGCCTCTCATAAAAGCTTCAGCAGAAGGTGATACCTTTGCCACGGAGAAACTTGTCAGAGAAGGCGCCAATATTGATGAAGCTGATGATAATGGTTACACGCCTTTGATGCATGCAATCTGGTCTGGGAAACAAGAAACCGTTGCACAGCTAGTCAATATCGGCGCTGATGTAAACAAGCGTGACAAAACCGGTTATACGCCTCTTCTATGGGCGGCAAGTTATGGTTATCTGGACATGGCCAAACTGCTTATCGACAAGGGAGCTGATGTCAATGCCAGAGGCAATGATCAAAGCAGCCCTTTATTGTTGGCTTTGGCGGCAAATAACCATGAACTATCAAAGCTACTAATAGATAGAGGCGTTGACATACACGTTGTAGATGTCAATGGAACAACGCCGCTTATCCTGGCCGCAATGTATTGTGATTACGATATCGCCAAAATATTCATTGAAAGGGATGTGGATTTGTTTGCCGTGGATGCATCCGGATACAAGGCCTCCGACTATGTAAAATTTTCATTAAAAACGGGGAAGCGCGTTTTTCAGTCGGACGATTACGAGCGTAATTTATCGTTTCTCAAATTGATAAAGAAAGCCGAAAACGCTCAAATCCTAGCTGGACGAATGAATACGAAGAACCCCAAAATGGCTCGCATATATTCAATAGTTTATAAAGTCGGCAAATGTATCAACCCGGATGTAGATTATGACGTATTTATCAGCGATAAAAACGAACCGAATGCCTGGGTTAATATATCTGGCAATATTACATTCACAAAAGAGGCCCTTGAAAAATTTGATAATGATACTCTCACTTTTGTGGCGGCGCATGAAATTGCTCATGATAAACTAGGACATGTCGCAAAAAAAATAGCGGTAAGTTCTACAATTACGGGCGCATTGGTCGTGGCAAATGTTTTCCTTCCCGGCGCTGGTTATTTGAATCATATCATTAATCCAACTATTACTAACAATTACAGCAAAACCCAAGAATACGATGCGGATCAAATGGCATCAGATCATTGCGCTCAATGCTTTGATATGTCCATCGAAAAACAGATCACCGTAATGCAAAAAATAGAAAAAATATCTAAATCAAGTGGTGGTGGTTTTTGGGCGACACATCCGTCATGGGAAAACCGGATTAAAAACGTAGCAACGACAACGAAGTCTTCTTCACAGATTAGAAACATCAAAACGACAGCGCAATCTCCTTCGCCGCTAATGGAAGGAGATCAGAAACACAAAGAAATAAAAGGCATCGTGTTAAATGATGGAAATGTTGTCGAAGGGCAACTACTTGAAATGAGCACGGACACCGTGATGATTCAGACAGAGGACGGAAAGGTATCAACCTATTCATTTGAAAAAGAAGTTCGTGGGTTTGTCAAATAACAGATAAAGTACGGGGGTACACGGGCAGGGCTCTTCGTATCTTTTCAGAAAATCACTAATGACATTGATTAAACTGGCTCACTTATAAACTTCCTCAATGAAAAATAAGGAAAAGCATCATAACATTGACATGGTCGCGCTGCGTATAAAATTTCACCTTGCTTGGCATAATCATATAACGGTGATGTTTGGTTGTCCCACTCTTCAGGCGTGAAACCGACAACCTCAATCGGGACAAAAACATCATAGATGGCTTCGGACAGTATATCAATCCTTGACCAGTAATCATGGTTCCGGAAGTCTTCTGAAATGAGGATCAGATCGATGCCTGCCTCCGTCGGCATGACGGAAAAGGCTTTCACCCTCCCTCAATCCCTCCCCTCATACTCTAAAAAGCGCACGAGGGAGGGAAGATCAATCAGGTAGAGCCTTTTGATATTCTTTGATCAGCGCTTTTTTGGGAAGGCCGGCTTCGATGATGTCCCACGGCAGGAATTCATTTACATCCTTTTGACGATAGACGTAGAAGTCGGGATTGATGGTCACCTCTTTGAACGCCCGCATCCAGTTGCCGTTTAGACGATGCGCGGCCAGCAGAATGTCACCCACACGACGATCCCCGGAAGACAAGAGCGCCTGAACATAATTCCACTTCGCCACACCGGCGATCACGTTGATTTGTTTGTCGGCACGGAACGCCTGAATGATTTTTTTTATTTTGGCCTTCACGTCCTGCACGTCCGCCAGCGGGCACCATTGGAGCGGCGTTCGCGGTTTGGGAATAAACTGATTAATGCTCAGCGTGATGCGCCGGAATTTCCGTTTTCCTTTTGTTTGGGCCAGCGCCGTGTGCTGGATTTTTTTGACCAGATCGATGATGGCGTCGATATCGGAATCTTCTTCCGAAGGCAGGCCCACCATAAAGTACAGACGCAGGTTGGACATTTCTTTTTCAATCAAAAGCTTCGCGGCGTTCAGGATATCGTCCGTTGTGATCCCCTTGCGCAGCAGATCGCGCAGCCGCTGGCTTCCCGCCTCGGGCGCGAGGGCGACCGTCTCGATGCCGCCGGTCTTGAGCAGATCTACAATGCTTTCATCAATCTTGTCCAGGCGCAACGAGCCGATGCCCGCCTGAGCTCCGCGACCAACAATATACCGGCAGATTTTTATCAGGTCGGGATGATCGGAAACCGCCGTGCCGACCAGGCCGATTTTATTTTTTATCATGAGACCGCGATCGACGGCGGCCACGATTTCTTCATAGCCGCGGAAGCGCGGCGGCGCGTAAACAAAACCTGCCGCGCAAAACCGGCAGAGGTGAGGACAGCCGCGGTTGACTTCGACAAGAAACATGTCCGCCATTTCCGCATCGGCGCCGCTGACAACTTCGGTCGTGCAAAAAGCATTAATATTTCTGATGGGTGAAATCTGAATTTTCTTTGGCAGTCCCTCCGTGCGCGGCGCAATATCCTTAATCTTGCCTTCGGGAAAATAGGACACCGCGTAGAGCGAGGGAACGTAAATTCCCGGTATTTGTTTTTGTAAATCGTTGAACAAGTCTTTCCGGTCGAGTTCAAGCCGCCGGGCTTCAGCAAACACCCGCGCAAACTGCGGCAGGATTTCCTCGGCTTCACCTAAAACAAAGATATCGAAAAAATCCGCCAGAGGCTCCGGATTGAGCGTCAGCGCAATGCCGCCGCCGATCACCAGCGGGTGCCCGTCCGCGCGGTCCTTCGATTTCAGCGGGATGCCGCTCCATTCCAGCATTTTCAGGATGGCGGGGTAATCGTTTTCAAAAGAGACGGAAAACGCCAGAATATCAAAATCGCGAAGCGGCTTCCGGCTTTCCAGGCTGAGAGGTTCCACCGCGCCGGCGGCGTATTCGGCTCCGTCGCCGGCGTGCAGAAACACTCTCTCACAAAGAAGGGAGGGGAGATCGTTAATTGCTTTATAAACCGTCTGGAAGCCCAGGTTGGCCATGCCGATCCGGTAAAGATTGGGATAGGCCAGGCAAACCGTGAGGCAGGTTCCCCAGACTTTTTTCATCACGCCCCGCTCGCGAGCCAGCAGGGCATCGTATTTTTTCTTTTCCTTCCAGTTCATGGACAGTTCATGGCCTCCTTTGCGATCCAGCCCGCATTCGGACAGCCACGATGTTTTCCTAGTCCGCCTGCCGGCGCAGGAACGTGGGAATGTCGATATCCACGTTTTCGTTTTCGTCGTTGACGCCCATCGTTACCACATTGGCCGGATCGCCGGATTTGCTCTTGCGCATAAACGCCGGCGTTGACAGATCCTCCCGCCGGAAGCCGCCCAGATGCGTCACATTGGAGGGAACCTGCTTCTTTTTGGCGTCCTCGAAGCCGGTTGCGATCACGGTAATGCGGATCTCATCTTTCATGTTTTCGTCAATGACCGTGCCGAAGATGATATTGGCATCCTCGTGCGCCTCGGCCTGAATCAGGGACGAGGCCTCGTTTACTTCGTACAGGCTCATGTCGGGACCGCCGGTGATGCTGAGCAGGATGCCCTGCGCGCCCTGGATGGTGTTGTCCTCCAAAAGCGGCGAGGAAATCGCCCGCTGCGCGGCCTCGACGGCGCGGTTTTCGCCGCTGGCCGTGCCGGTCCCCATCAGCGCCATGCCCATGCTGCTCATGATGCTCTTGACGTCGGCAAAATCAAGGTTGATCAGTCCCGGGACGATGATCAGATCGGATATTCCTTTTACGGCCTGATAGAGAATGTCATCGGCTTTCTTGAAGGCTTCGATCAGGGAAAGCCCCCGCCCGCCCAGGCTCAGCAGCCGCTGATTGGGAACCACGATCAGGGTATCCACCACATCGCGCAGCTGCACGATGCCTTCTTCCGCCTGCGCGTTTCTTCTTTTGCCTTCAAACTGAAACGGCTTGGTGACCACGGCAACGGTCAGCGCGCCGCATTCCCGGGCCACCTCCGCGATCACCGGCGCCGCACCCGTGCCGGTTCCCCCGCCGAGGCCCGCCGTGATGAAGATCATGTCCGCCCCTTCCAGTTGACGGCGGATTTCATCACGGGATTCCAGCGCCGCCTGTTTGCCGATCTCCGGATTGGAGCCCGCGCCCAGGCCCTTGGTCACTTCCGCTCCAATCTGGATCTTCACGGGCGCGCTGGATGCTCCCAGCGCCTGGGCGTCCGTGTTCGCGATGATGAAATCGACGCCCCTCAGCGTGTAGGAAATCATGGTGTTGACGGCGTTGCCGCCGCCGCCGCCCGCGCCCACCACTTTGATTCTTGCCGCACTCTCGATGCATTCCTCCGTTAATTCAAACATGCACACCCCCTTCTTTGTTTAGAAAAATTCCAGAAACCATTTTTTGAGTGTTTTAAAATATTCGCCGAATGCATTCCCCGTTTTCCGGTAAACTGAATCGCCGGGAATGTTTTTACTGCCGTAAACAATCAGGCCGACGCCGACCGCAAAGGCCGGCGAGTTCGCTACATCGCTCAATCCACCGATGCCCGCTGGACACCCGAGGCGCACCGGCATGTCAAAGATCTGCTCCGCCATTTCGTTGATGCCGGGCAGCAGCGACGAGCCGCCGGTCAGCACGATGCCCGCCGCCAGCAGGTCCTCGTAGCCGGAGCGCACGATTTCCTTGAGCGCCATGTTCAGAATTTCATCCATCCGGGGCTCCACGATCCGGCCCAGGATCTGCCTTGAAACCATCCGGGCTTCCCGCCCGCCCACGCTGGGCACTTCAATAACGTCTTCCTTCGGAATCATCGACGTCATGGCGCAGCCGTGATTCAGCTTGATTTTTTCCGCCTCGGCAAACGGCGTGCGCAGGCCCGTGGCGATGTCCGAGGTCAGAAAGTTGCCGCCCACCGGAAGCGTAGCCGTATGCTTGATGCTTCCTTCCGCAAAGATGGCCATCCCCGTGGTCGCGCCGCCGATGTCGATCAGTGCAACGCCCAGATCCTTTTCGTCGGCGCTGAGAATGGCTTCGCTAGCGGCAAGCTGTTCCAGAACGACATCTTCGATATCCAGGCCGACGCGGTTGACGGACTTGACCACGTTCTGAATCGAGGCGGCGGCGCCGGTCACGATATGCACTTTGGCTTCCAGCCGCACGCCCGACATTCCCACCGGATCGCGGATGCCGTCCTGCCCATCGACCACATAGTTCTGGGGCAGCGTGTGCAGAATTTCCCGGTCGACGGGAATGGCGATCGCCTTGGAGGCCTCCAGCGCCCTCTGCAAATCGTCTTCGCCGACTTCCCGGCCTTTCACGGCAACAATGCCCAGTGAGTTCTGTCCTTTGACGTGGCTGCCGGCGATTCCGACATAGGCGGAATTGATGCGGCAGCCGGACATATGCTCGGCGTCTTCCACGGCCTTCTTGATCGCCTCGACGGTGCTGTCGATGTTGACCACGCCGCCTTTGCGAAGCTCCTTGGCGGGCGTAATCCCCATGCCGATGATATCAATGCCGGTCGTTTTTACCTCGCCGACAATCGCGATGGTTTTGGTCGTTCCAATATCGATTCCCACCAGAACATTGCTTTTTTTCGCCATAACGTCACCCTTCTTCGTGACCGCCTATATTCTGTACTGCGGCCCTTTTTTCTGCTCCTGCGCCTTTCCCGGCGCGTCCTTGCGCTGAACGGTTACCTTGGAAATATCGGCCAGATCCACAAACAAACGGCCGTTCTTCATTCCCCGCTTTTCCAGGTCCGCCAGAACGACGTCCAACTGGCGCACCTTGCCTGTAAAATTGTCCCGTCCCAGCTTCAGATGCAATCCCCGGTCGGTCAGCACGGACAGGCCGAACACCTCGTCAATATGAATTTCGGAAATCGTCCCCAGCGATGCGTACGAATCGGCGGACAGAATCTCCAGCAGTTTCAGCGCCTCGGCAAGCAGGGGAGACGGCGCTTTTCCAAGATTCACGCCGGTCAGGATCGCCAGGTCAACATCGTCCGTCCGGCTTAATTTTTTAAAGACGACGCCTTCAGCATCCATGAGGTAAAAATTCCCCGTCTGCTTGACCAGTGCAATCGGCGTCCGTTCGCGCACGTCCAGCACCAGCCGTCCCGGCAGTTCCCGGCCGACATAAATTTTCCTGACCCATGGATTGGCGGTGATCCGCCGCGCCACGGCGTCGGTGTTGACCGCCAGCAGATTGCAGCGGGGCTGAATTTTCGCCAGCTCCAGGATATCCTTTTCGGTCAACTCCTTCACTCCGCGCACGGATATTTCCTTGAGCTCCAGGCCGGGGGCGCTTAAAAGCGCGTTGTAAAGATAAATCAACACGGCGCTTGCGGCCACGGCCATCGCCAGCAGGGCCAGGGCCCCCAGCGATTCGTTCAGCGCCCCGATCAAACGCCGCCGCAGACGGTTTTTTTTGGCTTCCAGATTGACTTTTATCTTTTGGCTCACCATTCTTCTCCGATGACGACAATTTCCGTCTCCAGGAAAAGGCCTTTTTCCCTTTGAACCATTTCCTGCACCAGCCGGATCAGCTTCACCATGTCGGACGCCGTGCCCTGCCCCTTGTTGATCATGAAGTTGGCGTGCTTTTTTGAAATCTGCACGTCCCCCAGCCGCCGGCCCTTCAGCCCCAGCTCCTCCAGCAGGCGGCCCGCCGGCATTCCCGGCAGATTTTTAAAAACCGACCCCGCGCTGGGATACTGCAGCGGATGTTTTTCCTGGCGCCACTTCATAATTTCCGCCACCCGGTCCCGGATCTGCTCTGAACGGCCTTTCGACAGGGCAAATCGAGCCCCGCAGATGATGACATTTGCGGGCAGATTGGACTTGCGGTAGGAAAAAGCGATCTCCTCCCGCCGGAGGGTTTTTCTTTCTCCCCCGTCGTCGATCAAATCCGCGAAAACCAGAACGTCCTTGATTTCGGCGCCGAATGCTCCGGCGTTCATCCAGACGGCCCCGCCGACGCTGCCGGGAATCCCCGCGCAAAACTCCAGACCGGTCAGTTCGCTCTCGGCGGCAAGCGCGACGATCCGGCCCAGCGGCGCGCCTGCCTGCGCATCGATCCAAAACCGCCCGTCGTTTGCGGGCGCGCACACGGCCCTGTCCAGACCGCGCAGCGAGATCAGGGCGCCGCGGTACCCGCCGTCGCGCACGAGAATATTGGTGAGATTCCCGACCGGCAAAAACGGAATCCGATGTTCCCGCAGCCTGCGCACGGCCTCTTCGAGCTGCGCTTCGTGTTCGGGCAGCACCAGCGCGTCCACCCGGCCGCCGAGCTTCAGCGACGCATGACGCGACATCGGCTCGTTGAACCGCACCCGGCCGATGTTTGCGCCCTTGAGCGCCGCTGCTATGTTCGCAGGACCGGTCATGAAGGAAGAGCCTCCTCGTTGAGCCGTTCGAGAAACGCCTCGCCGATTTTATACACGCTGCCCGCGCCCAGCGTCAGGACGGTATCCCCGGGCCTGGCGTTGGCCAGCAGAAATTCCACCGTGCCCTGCGGCTGGGCGATGTATTCCACGCAGGGATGACCGCCTTCCTTGATCGCCACCCACAGCGCCGCGGAATGAACGCCGGGAATCGGCGCCTCCGACGCCGGATAAATATCGTTGAGCACCAGCACGTCCGCGTCTGTGAACGCCCTGGTAAATTCGTCGAACAGCGCCTTGGTCCGCGTGAAGCGGTGCGGCTGGAACACCACAATAAGCCGGCCCTTGTGCGTCTGGCGCGCCGCCGCCAGCGTCGCCATGATTTCCGTCGGATGGTGGCCGTAGTCGTCCACCACGGTAATCCCGCCGGCCTCGCCCTTGATTTCGAGGCGCCGCTGTACGCCGGAGAAAGCCACCAGTCCTTTGCGGAGAATCGCCGGTTCCAGGCCCAGTTCGCGCCCCACGGCAATGGCGGCCATGGAGTTGTAAACATTGAAGAGGCCCGGCACGGCCAGTTCCACATCGCCCAGACTCTCCCCCTTATACGACAGGGCATATCGGGTTTTGGACCCGGAAGGCCGGATGTCGCCCGCCGTGTAATCCGCCGGATGCGTTATGCCGTAGGTGATCACGCGGCGCTTGATCGAGGGGGAAATGGCGCGCACATGTTCGTTGTCGCCGCACATCACCGTGCAGCCGTAAAAGGGGACCATGTTGGCAAATTTTAAAAAAGCGTCCTTGATTTCTTCAATGCCCGGATAATAGTCCAGATGCTCGCGGTCGATATTGGTGATGACGGCGATGGTCGGCGACAGCTTCAGGAAAGAGCCGTCGCTCTCGTCCGCCTCCGCGACGAGGATGTCTCCGCCGCCCAGGCGGGCGTTGGATCCGATGCTGGCCAGCTTGCCGCCGATCACCATCGTGGGGTCCAGTCCGCCCTCCGCCAGAAGGGTTGAAATCATCGAGGTGGTCGTGGTCTTGCCGTGGCTGCCGGAGACGGCCACGGAAAATTTCATTTTCAGGAGCTCCGCCAGCATTTCCGCCCGGGGAATGACCGGAATATTCTTGCGGTGCGCTTCCAGAACTTCCGGGTTGTCCGCCTTTACGGCGGTGGAGGTGACCACCACGTCCGCGCCGCCGATGTTTTCCGCCGTGTGCCCGACGGCAACGGCCGCACCCAGCTGCTGCAGGCGCTTCGTCGTGTCGGAGGACTGAACGTCCGATCCGCTGATGCCGTATCCGAGATTCAGCAGCACCTCGGCAATGCCGCTCATTCCGATGCCGCCGATGCCGACAAAGTGGATGTGCTTGACTTTCCGCTGCATGAATCCGGTTTCCTGGTCTTTGCTCATGTTCCTCTTCCCTGTGTGTTTTTTTGTTTCGCCCCCAGCCGCAGGCAGGCATCGACGATTTCCGCGGCGGCGCCGGGCCTGCCCAGCGCTTTGGATTTCTCTTCCATGCCCCGCAGCTTTTCGCCGTCTTCCAGCAGAGTCTCCACGAGCAAATACAGGGTCCCGGCGGTCAACCCGCTCTCCGGGATCATCGCCGCGGCACCTGCCCGGACCATCGCCCGCGCATTCTCGGTCTGATGGTCGTTGGCCGCATACGGGAAGGGAATCAGCACAGACGCTTTTCCCGCCGCCGTGATTTCCGCCAGCGATGTCGCCCCGGCCCGGCAGATAATCAGATCGGCAGACGCGTAAGCCGACGCCATATCAACGATGAACGGTTGAACATCAGCCTCCACGCCGGCCTGCCCGTAGGCCTGACGGACCGCCGCCAGGTCGCGCTCGCCGGTCTGGTGGACCACACGGACCCGGCGGCGCATTCCCTGCAGCATCGGCAGCATGGCCACAACCGTTTTGTTGATGGCCGCTGCTCCCTGCGACCCGCCGAAAACCAGAATCTGACGGAAGGCGCGCGAAGTCGGGGCAGCAACGAGACCCGCGACAAACGCCGCCCGGACCGGATTGCCGGTGACGCGGACTTTCCGGACATCAAATCTTCCCCGGCTTTGCTCATAGGTCAAAAATATTTGATCGACAAATTTCCCCAAAATGCGGTTCGTGATCCCCGCCAGCGCGTTCTGCTCCGCAATGGCGGTCGGAAGCCCCATCAGCCTGGCCGCCAGGACGGCGGGGCCTGAGGCATACCCGCCGACACCGAGGACTGCATCGGGCCGAAACTCCGCGAGAATCCGCCCCGACTGGATCATGCTGTTCGGTATCGCGTAAACGCCCTTGATCAAAGCCTTCAAACCCCTTCCCTTCAACCCTTCCACATCAATGAGCTTCAGCTCGTATCCCAGCGTTCCCAGAAGCCGGTGCTCGATGCCCCTGCGGGTTCCGATAAAGATCACCCGGTTTTGAGGATCGCGCTTCAGAAATTCTTCCGCGACGGCTATGCCCGGAAACAGATGACCGCCCGTTCCTCCTCCCGCAATGGCTATCCTCACCGGTTTTCCCCCGCCCGCGCGTGTTGTCTTTTTTGCGCCGTTTACGTCCTCTGCGTGGAGATGTTGAGCAAAATCCCCACCGTCATCATGCTCATCACAAACGACGAGCCGCCGTAGCTTAAGAATGGAAGGGCCAGCCCCTTCAGGGGAATGAGCCCCATCACCCCCGCGATGTTGATGAAGGCCTGCAGCGCGATCAGCATCGTCAGTCCGGCGGCCAGCAGCGTTCCGAAGAGATTCGGCGCGCGAAAAGCGATCATAAAGCCCCGAAGCATGAAGAAAATGAACAGGACAATTATAAGAGCCACACCGATAAAACCGCTTTCCTCCGCGATCACCGCCAGAATAAAATCCGTATGCGGCTCCGGCAGATAAAACAGTTTCTGCATGCCGTCGCCGATGCCCTGCCCCGTCACGCCGCCCGAACCGAAGGAGATCAGCGACTGGATGAGCTGGAAACCGGTTTTGTCCGCGTCTTTCCACGGATCGAGAAACGCCGTCAGCCGCGCCATGCGGTATCCCTTGCTCATGATCAGCCAGATGCCGACGGGGATAAAGGCCGCGCCCAGAAACATCAGGTGAGTGATGCGGGAGCCGGCCAGGGACAGCATCAAAAGCAGAATCGACATCATAATGACGACCGTGCCGAAATCCGGCTGAAGAATAATCAGTCCCATGACCACGGCCGTCACCGACAGGGGAATCAGGACACCCCGGCTGAATTTTTTCAAATGGTGCACTTTGCGCGTCAGCAGGTGGGCCAGGAAAAGCACCATGGCCACCTTGACCAGTTCGGTCACCTGAAAGGAAAACACGACCACGTTGAGCCAGCGGGTGGCGCCGCCTCTTTTCACGCCGACATGCGGAATAAAAAGCAGCCCGAGCAGGACCACGGAGACGATCACGCCGGGATACGCCGCTTTCTTGAGCTGTTCGTAAGGAATCTTGGTCATGACGATCATGATCACCAGGCCGGCAAATACAAAAAACAAATGCTTCTTGAGAAAAAACTGTCCGTCTTTGAATTTTTCCATCGCCAGAATGGAGCTCGACGAATAAATCATCGCCGTGCCCACGGTCACCAGAATCAGGGTGACCATCAAAAGAATGACATCCGGCGTATTGGCGTCTTTTTTTGCAGCGTCCATTTACAGATTCCCTACCACTTCCTTGAAATGGTTTCCCCGCTCCTTGTAATTGGCAAACGCGTCAAAACTCGCGCATCCCGGCGACAGGAGGACAATGTCTCCGGGAACGGCGTCCCGGTAAGCGCGAAGGACGGCCTCTTTCAACGTCGTTTCCTTCGCGATCGGAATCGCCCCGCCCAATTGAGGCTCAATCCGGTCGCGCGCCTCGCCGAACAGAACGACCTGTTTGGTTTTGGCGCGCAAAAGCGGCTTGAGCGCCTCGAAATTTCCGTCCTTGTCCCGTCCGCCCAAAAGCAGGATCACCGGCGATGAAAAAGTTTGCAGCGCGCGCACGACGGCATCGACATTGGTCCCCTTGGAGTCGTCATAAAAGACAACCGACCGTTTTTCTCCGGCAAATTCAATCCGGTGCGGCAGGCCCCGAAACTGAGACACCGCCTCCGTGATGCTCTCTTTTGAACAGCCGCAGAAGCGCGCCGCCGCCACGGCAGCCATGACATTCTCCACATTGTGCAGACCGGGAAGGCGGATCATCTCCGAAGGATAGCGCTCCTCAGACCCGCCGGGATGCCGGTAAACGATGCAGCCGTTCTCAAGGCACAATCCAGGACTTTGCGGCCGGACGGAGCTGAAGCGGACCACGGCGGCCCTGAGCGACGGGCCCAGGCCTTCCTGATGCGGATCTTCGGCGTTCAGAACCGCCAGGTCGTTTTCGCGCTGATGCTCAAATATCCTCCCCTTGATGCGGCGGTATTCTTCAAACGATCCGTGATAGTTGACGTGATCGCAGGTAATGTTGAGCAGAATCGCGGCATGCGGGCTAAACGTTTCGGCCCACTGGAGCTGGAAACTGCTGATTTCAGCGACAATGAAATCATCCGTCTGCGCGGTGCCGGCGTATTCGATCAGGGGATTTCCGATGTTGCCGCCGACATGCACTTTTTTCCCGGCGCGCGCCAGAATCTCGCCCAGCAGCGTGGTGGTGGTGGTTTTCCCGTTGGTGCCCGTTACGGCGATGATCGGCACGCGGATGAAGCGGTAGGCCAGTTCGATCTCGCTCAGGATCGGAATCTTTTTTTGCCTGGCCGCCGTCAGAATCGGATGGCGGGGGGGGATTCCCGGAGACGGCACCACCAGGTCCGCGCCGTCCAGAGCCGTCTCGTCGTATCGTCCGAGGACAAGCCGCGGCCGATGGGCGATTTGCTCGAACTCCGCACCCCACCGGCTGCGGGGCTTCTCGTCGACCGCCACGACCGCCGCCCCGTTGTCGTCCAGAAACACGGCGGCGGCGATACCCGTTTTTCCCATGCCGATCACGGCTATTTTCTTTCCCGCCAGTTGCATGCTTTTCCCTACCGCAACTTCAATGTGCTGATCGCCAGAAGCGCCAGCAGGATCGAAATGATCCAGAACCGGACAATAACCTTCGGTTCCGCCCAGCCCTTGAGCTCAAAATGATGATGGATCGGCGCCATTCGAAAAATCCGTTTGCCGCCCGTCAGCTTGAAATACCCTACCTGGAAAATAACGGAAAACGTCTCCATTACAAAAACTCCGCCGACAATCGCCAGCAGAATTTCCTGTTTGGTGATGAGCGCCACGGCCCCCAGAGCGCCGCCCATGGACAGGGATCCGACATCCCCCATAAAAATTTCCGCCGGGTGGGCGTTAAACCACAAAAAGCCCAGCGCCGCGCCCATGAACGCTCCGCAGAATACCGACAACTCGCCCGCGCCGGGCACATAGGGAATCTGCAGATAATGCGCAACCTTGATGTTGCCGGCGAAATAGGCAAACAGCAGATACGTCGCGAAGCAGATGCCCGCGGGCCCGGTGGCCAAACCGTCGAGGCCGTCCGTCAGATTTACGGCGTTGGCCGCACCCACGATGATGAAAACGCACAGCAGGATGTAGCCCCAGCCCAGATTGGGCAACACCGTCTTGAAGAAAGGTATCGTCACCTGCGCGTTGAACCCCGGCTTGAAATACAAAACAACGCCGACGAACAGGGCAATGATCATTTCCGCGGTCAGCCTCGTTTTCCCGGACAGGCCCCGGGAGTTTTTGCCGGCCAGTTTCCGGTAATCATCCAGAAAGCCGATGAGGCCGAACCCGACGGTGACCAGCAGCACCAGCCAGACATACACCACGGAAAGGTTCGTCCACAGGATCGTGGAAACCGTAACCGCGAAGATGATGAGCATGCCTCCCATCGTCGGCGTACCCTTCTTGACCAGGTGCGTCTTGGGCCCGTCCTCGCGGATCTGCTGGTCAATCTGCATTCTCTGCAGCTTGTCGATAAACCATTTCCCGAAAACCAGGCAGATCAGCAACGCCGTGATGGAGGCGAAGATCGTTCTGAACGTGATGTACCGGAACACGTTGAAGGATGAAAACACGGTATGGAAAGGATATAAAAATTCGTAAATCACGTTTTTTCTCCCGGACTATGTCGCCGCCGCATGGTCTTCGGCTTTTTCAACGCCGATTTCTTCGCCCAGCCGCGCCGCCAGCCTGTCCATTTTCATCCGCCGCGATCCTTTGATCAAAACCCAGTCGCCTTTGCGCAGCTTCTTTTTCAAGAAAGCCACGGCTTCCCCGTCGTCGCATAAAAACACAATCCGTTCTTCGGCCAGACCGCCCTCCAGCGCTCCCGCGGCCGTCGCGCGCGCGAAATCGCCCTGAAGAAAAACCGCCGCCGTGCCGATGGTCGCCAAAAGCAGGCCGATCTTGCGGTGCATCTCCTGCGCGGCGTCGCCCAATTCCAGCATGTCGCCTAAAAAAACGAACGCGTTGTGCGAACTTGCCAGGTCCCTGAGCGTCAGCAGGGCCTCGCGCACGGATGCGGGATTGGCATTATAGGCGTCATTGATCAGATAGGCTCCGTTTTGCAGCCGGAGAATCTCCATGCGTCCGGCGACCGGCTGAAACATCGACAGGCCCCGCCGGATCGACTCTACGCTGACGCCGCAGGCCAATGCCGCGGCGGACGCGGCCATGGCGTTGTAGATGTTGTGAATGCCCGCGGCTTTCATGTCCACCTTGTGCGCCTGCCCGTTCATCAAAAGCTGAAAACTCACTCCCCGGGCGCCGTTTTTGCGGATGTCGTTCACGCCGACATCCGCGCCGGCGCTCATGCTGAAGGTCACGCGCCGTCCGGACCAGCGCTCGGCTGCCTGGCGCACCGCCTGGTCGTCCAGATTCACGACAGCGACGCCGGCCGGATTCATGTGCAGCCATAAATCGCCTTTTTCCTCCCGCACGGTTTCCACCGAGCCGAACCCCGCCAGATGCGCGGGGCCGACGTTGGTGACAAGACCGATGTCCGGGGCGGCGATCTGCGTCAGCCTTTTGATTTCGCCGCGTGTGTTGGTGCCCATTTCAAGGACGGCCGCATCGTGCCGGTCCGTCATTCGGAAAAGCGTCTGCGGAAGGCCGATCAGGTTATTCAGGTTTCCCTCCGTGCCGAGAACGGTTTTCTCCTGCCGCAAAATGCAGGTGAGCATTTCACGGGTGGTGGTCTTTCCCGACGACCCGGTCAGCGCAATGACGGGAATGGAAAAACGACGACGGTGCATGTGGGCCAGGTCTCCCAGCGCCCGCAGCGTGTCTGCCGTTTCAATCACCGCGGCCCGCCGGGTCAGCGCCTTCAAATCGATTCTGTCCGCGTCGGCCACCAGAACACATAGGGCTCCTCCCTCCACGGCTTTTGGAACGAAGGCGTGTCCGTCAAAATTCTCCCCGGCAAGGGCAACAAACAGATTGCCGGGATGGATTTGTCTGGAATCGGTGGAAACGCCGTAAACGGCTTGATCGCGCTCTCCCGCCGCCAGGCGTCCGCCGGTGGCTTGCAGCACCTCTGCCAGCGAAAACGCCGGCGACATCCACCCGGGAAACTTCAGCCGCAAAGCGCGCATGGCGGCCAGCCGGTCGTCAAACGGCACTTTTTTCGTTCCCAGGATCTGATAATCTTCATGGCCTTTGCCGGCAATCAAAACGATATCCTGCGGTTCGGCGATCCGGACGGCGGCTTCGATCGCGGCTCTCCGGTCGGCAAGGATCGCGTATCCATGCGCGCCGGCGTCAAATTCAAGGCGGTCCTGAGGCACTTTCCTGATTTTGCCCCCATCGATTCCCGCTTCAATTTCACGGATGATCTCCAGCGGATCTTCCCGCCGGGGATTGTCGGACGTGATGATCGTCAGGTCGCTCCAGGTCGTCGCGATGTCTCCCATCACCGGCCTTTTGGCCCGGTCGCGGTTGCCGCCGCAGCCGAAAACCGTCAGGATTCTTTTTTCCTTCAACCCGTGCAGATTCCGGAGCACCTGCTCCAGGGCGTCAGGCTTGTGGGCGTAGTCGACAAAAACGTGAACGCCGCCCGAAGGGACGACCTTTTCCAGGCGGCCGGGAACCAGCGACAGGTTCTGAATGCCCCGTGCAATCGCCCGGGGCTCCACCGCCAGGACCGACGCGGCGGCGGCGGCGGCCAGAATGTTGGACAGGTTGAATCCGCCTATCAGACCGGACGTCACGGAAATTTTTTCTCCGTCCAGCAGGATGTCCGCCTGAACGCCGCCCAGCGTGACGTGTGGATTCTGTACTCTCGCCGCGCCGTCCTGCTCAAGGCTGTAGGAAAGAGCCGGAACGGAAATTTCGCGGATCAGCTGCCGCCCCCGGGGATCATCCGCGTTGATCACGGCTTTTCGCGCAAGGTTCTTCCGGCTTCGGGGAAGCAATTCGGCAAACAATCTTTTTTTCGCCCGGAAATAGTCTTCCATGTCTTTGTGGTAATCCAGGTGCTCCGGGCTGAGGTTGGTAAAAACGGCCAGATCAAAGTCGCAGTCGTCAACCCGCTTCAGATCCAGTGCGTGCGACGAAACCTCGGCAATCACGTGCGTGACCCCGGCGCAGGCCATCTCGCTTAAAATTCTCTGCATGTCGAAGGATTCCGGCGTCGTGTTCGGGGCGGGGAATTGTTTGCCGCCGTAGCGATAATTGATGGTTCCCAGAACGCCGCAGGAAAAGCCGGCGGCCGTGAGAATGGATTCCAGCAGGTAGGACACGGTGGTCTTCCCGCTGGTTCCCGTGATGCCGATCAGCGTCAGACGGGAGGACGGGTCCCCGAAATAATTTTTGGCGAGCGTACCCAGTGCGCGGCGACTGTCGGGCACCCGAATGGCCTTGACCCCGTCGGGAACCACGATGTCTTTCTGATGGACGATGAAATGCGCGCCCCGCTCTATGGCCCGGCCGATAAAATGGTGGCCGTCAAAGGCAAGGCCCGGAATCGCAACAAAGAGCGACCCCGGGCCGCACGCCTCTGCGACATAGCAAATCGATGAAACATCGCCTTTCGGATCCGTTTCCGTCTGAAGTGTCTGGATTCCCTGCAGTAATTGACGAAGCTCCATCATCCCTCAGTTTTTCATCTCAAAAATCACTTTGCACAGGCGATCCTCGCCCGGTTCCGAACCGGGCTGGGGAAACTGCTGCGTCGCCCAGCCGCTTCCGGATACCCGCAGCTCAATCGACCGGGACCTGGCCATTTTCAGCGCCTCGCGAATGGTCAGGCCTTTGAAATCCGGCATGCGGGATTCATCATTGATCTCATTCTCCGCTGCCGTCATGTCTTCCACCAGGGACGCATCCGCCGACACCAGCTGCAGTTCATGGACCGGCTGGGGTTCAAACGCGGGGGTTTCCCGAATGTTCGTCTTGAAACAGTTCAGAATCTGCTCGCCAATGCTTTTAAAAACCGGCGCGGCGGCGACGCCTCCCCACTTGTCGCGCTGCGGCTCATCCAGCATGACCAGAATCACCACCTGCGGATTATCCGACGGGAAAAATCCGATAAAGGACGTCCGCACCTTTTCCGAGGAGTAAACACCTCGCGCAAAATCAAATTTCTGCGCGGTTCCGGTTTTTCCGGCCACGGGAACATTGACGATATGGGCTCTCTTCCCCGTGCCGTCCTCGGCCCCGACCACCTCGGTCAGCATGACGGCCATGCGCCTGGCCGTTTCGGGAGAAATCACCCGGCGCACGGTCTCCGGAGCGAACATCTTGACGGGCTGATTGTTTCTATCGGTGAACCCCTTCACGATATAGGGTTTCATTCGAACGCCCCCGTTGGCGATCGTGGCCAGAGCGGTGACGAGCTGAATGGCGGTGACCGAAATGCCCTGACCGAAACCGATGTTTGTCGTGTCCACCCGGGTCCAGCTTTTGACGGGACGCAAAACACCCGCCGCCTCGCCCGAGAGATCGATTCCGGTCCGGGAGCCGAAACCGAAGTTTTTTATGTAGGCATAAAACTTTTCCCGGCCGAGCTTTTCCGCAATTTTGGCGGAGCCGATATTGCTGGAGTATTTGATAATATCCCGCACGGCCAGATAACCGTGCTTCTTGTGGTTGGCTTCGCGAATCACCCGGTTGGCGACCTGATAATGCCCGTTCTCGCAGTAAAAGCGGTCCGACTCTTTGACGACTTTTTCTTCCAGGGCGGCGGCGACCAGAAAGGGCTTGAAGGTGGAGCCGGGATCAAAGGAATCGGTAATGGCGCGGTTCCGCCAGTTCTCCGACGTCAGCCCCTTGATGTTGTTGGGATTGAATGCTTTTTCATTGGCCATCGCCAGTATTTCTCCCGTTTTCGGATCCATGACGATCGCGACGCCGCCTTTCGCTCCCTTCTCCAGCACTGCTTCCTTCAAATGCGTTTCCGCCAGGTACTGGATCCGGCTGTCAATGGTCAGCACAAGATTGGCGCTTCCCATTTTCTCGGAGGGATCCTGTTCGACGTGCACAAAGAGCTTTTTCCCTTTGGCGTCCCTGGCCCAGGTCAGTTTTTCGGGCGTTCCTTTCAAATACCGGTCATATTTCCTCTCCAGCCCTTCCAGGCCCTCGGCGTCAAAACCGGAAAATCCGATCAAATGCGCCGCCAACGGCCCATTCGGATAAAAACGCTTCGGTTCCTTGATCAGAAAAATTCCTTCCAGGTTCGCGGATTCCACCATCAGCGCCTGCTGGGAAGAAATTTTTCTGGCCAGCCAGCAGAAGCTCTTCGGCTCCGAAATCTTCTTCAGCACGGATGAGGGATCCAGGTTCAGGATGGAAGAAATTTCCCGGGACACTTTTGCCGGATTGCTGATCCGGCTCGGATCCGCGCAAACGGACTCCGCCATCACCGACATGGCCAGCTTTTCGCCGTTGCGGTCATAAATCATGCCTCTTTCGGCATGAATGGAAAGCGTGGTCATGTGCTGGCGGTCGGCCAGTCTTTTCAATTTCTCGCCGGACAGGACCTGAAGCTGAAAAGCGCGCGACAGCAACGCGATGAACAGAATCAAAAAAATCGCCAAAATGCTGGCCAGCCGGAATTTCAGCCATTTTTTTGAGTCTGCCGCCATGGTCACTTCCTTGTTTGCTTTAAAACAATCACCTGCGCCGCCGTGGGATAGGTCATCTGCAGCTGCGTTCGGGCAATGTCTTCGATTCTCTGCGGCGATTTGAGCATCGCCAGCTCCAGCTTCAATTTTTTCTGCTCTTCCATCAATTGCTCTTTGGTATGCAGGGCGGCGGCAACGTCATATTCCATTTGGGTCATCCGGATGTGCGATCCCACATAGATCACCGCGACAAACATGATGACCAGCGCCACGACGATGAAGGCCGGATATTTTACGCCGAAGGAAGCGGCGTCGGCTTCTTTGAGAGGCCGCCCCTGCGTCAGGGTCTCGGTTCCGGCCGTCTGCGCCATTTCAAATCCTTTCTGCGACGCGCAATTTTGCGCTGCGGGCCCGCGGGTTTCTCCGGATTTCCTCCAAAGAAGGCGTCACCGCTTTGCGGGTTAATACTTTCACGACGGCCTGTTTGTGACAGACACAGCGGGGAACATCTTTGGGGCAAACACAGGTCGCCGCAAGGTCACGAAAAGTATGCTTCACGATCCGGTCCTCCAGGGAGTGAAACGAAATCACCCCCAGACGGCCGCCGGTCGAAAGAGCCGCGACGGCAGCTTCAATGCCCGGAGCCAGGGTGTCCAGCTCGCGGTTGACGGCGATCCGAATCGCCTGAAAGGTTCTTGTGGCCGGGTGAATTTTCTGATGCTTCATGCTATGCGGCATTGCCTGCGTGATGAGCTGCGCCAGCTCCGCCGTGGTTTCAATCGGCGAAACATCCCTTCTTCTCACGATTGCTCCGGCGATTCTTGCGGCCATTTTTTCTTCCCCGTACAACCGGATCACTCTTTCCAGCTCGGACGGTTTGAAACCGTTTACAATATCATAGGCGCGAAGCTTTGCATCCCGGTCCATTCGCATATCCAGCGGCGCCGACTGGCTGAAACTGAACCCTCTGTGCGCCGCATCCAGCTGATGAGAAGAAACCCCCAGATCCAAAATCACGCCGTCCACTTTTTCAATGTTGAACCCGTCCAGCACAGAGGCCAGATCGGCAAAATTCCCCTTGACGAGTTTGACGCGCGGCTGAAATGAATCCAGCCTTTGCCGGGCGGCCGAGATCGCTTCCGCATCGAGATCGATCCCGACCAGACTCGCCCGGGTGTTTTCCAGGATCGCGAGGGCGTGTCCTCCCCCGCCGATCGTGCCGTCCACATAAACGCCGCTCTGATTTCTCACCAGCCAGGACAGCACTTCTTCGCGCATCACCGGTTCGTGAGAAAAAACCAAGCTCATGGTCAGATCCCCAGTTGCTCTGCGATCTCATTATCTCTGTCAATTTTCTCGCCAGCCTCTCGATTTCTTTCTTCAAATTTATCTCTGGGCCAGATTTCAATATTTTTAAGCATCCCCGCCAGCACAATGTCTTTTTCCAAATGAGCGTATTCCCGCAGCGTCGGCGGCACCAAAACCCGCCCCTGACTGTCCAGATTGCAGTCCACGGCGCCGGACATGAAGAATCTTTGAAAATCGCGAAATTTTTTATCCAGAAGGCGTCTTTTCGAGACTTCTTCTTCGATAAGCCGCCATTCCGCATAGGGAAATGCAATTAAATACCCGTCCCAGTTGGTGATTACCATGCGGTTGTCGTACTTTTCCGCAAACAGTTCGCGAAACCTGGACGGGAAAATTATTCTTCCCTTTTCATCGATAGTATGGTGATATTGCCCACGAAATACGGACATCACGCCCCCTCCACAATAAACCACTTTACCCCACGTGTCCGACTATAGAGAGGGAAAATCGCTTTGTCAAGAAAAAAATGAATCTTTTTTGATAATCGAATAATTGAATATCACTAAGAAAATGGGAAACGCGCCCCGGTGGAGCCAATCGGTCTGCAAAACAGCACGGACAAGGCCGCCGGGAAGAGAAAAGGATCCTCCCGGCACACTCCAAATCACAAACCGGATTATAATAATAAAAAAGAATTATGTTAAATAGTTAGAAGCAGAAAGGCGCTGATTACCGGACGACTTCATCCGTTTTCTCTTCGCGGTTCATCATATTGCGAAAACGGATTGTTGCGTCATTGTGGGCCACAAGCGATGACGAAAAAAAGTGGGTCCCGTCCCCTTTGGAAACAAAATAGAGATAATCCACACCCGCGGGATTGAGAACCGCCTGAAAAGAATCCAGCCCGGGACTGGCAATGGGCCCCGGTGGCAGACCGCGGATCTGGTAAGTATTATAAGGAGATTCCCGCTTATAGTGGAATCTCTTCACTTTTCCCTTGAAATTCTTGAGGTCGTAAACCGCCGTGGGATCACACTGAAGCGGCATTCCCTTTTTCAACCGATTGTAGAAAACCGCCGCAATCATTGGTTTTTCAGCGGCATACCCCGATTCCTTGCCCACCAGCGACGCAAAAGTCACGAACTGATTTGCATTCAAGCCTTTTTGCGCGGCCTTGCGGATCATTTCCGGCGAGACCCTGCTGTGGTAACGCTCCACCATAATGCGCATGATCTGCCGGGTGGTCATGGACCGGTCCAGAAAATATGTGTCGGGAAAGAGATGCCCTTCAATCGAAGCACTCTGAATGTCCAGGAAAGATAAAAATTCCCTGTCTTGCGCCAGCTCAAAAAAATCCTTTTCGTTGATCAATTTGTATTCCCTGAGACGCGAGGCGACCTGCGAAATCGAACTGTCTTCAAAAATGGTGACGCGGTATTGCTTGATTTCTCCGTGAAGAAGCTTGTCCACGAGCACGGAAGGGGAAATGTCTGCGGCAAATTCATACTCTCCGGCGCGAACCGACCGGGCCCCTCCTTTCACCACGACCAGCGCATGAAATAAAACCCGGTTTTGCACCAGGCCTGCATTGTGGAGAATATTGATGACCCGAATCAGGCTGGTGCCTGTCGGAATATCCACCACACCGCTTTTGTCTTTCGCCGAATCCATCGGCGTCACGGCATAGATGAAGAGCAGCGCGCCAAACACGACGGCCGCGATCGCGGGCAGGGAAAAAAAATAAAACAGTGTTTTTTTTGTTCTGGATTTCATGGTCATTCCATTTGCCGAACAAGGCGAGTCCGGCGGGGATCAGCCCGGCTCGCGTTTTCCGGCATTGTCCAGATAATCCTGCAGAATGAGACACGCCGCCAGCCGATCGACTTTATCCTTCCTTTTCCGCCAATGGACGCCGGAGGCCCTCAGAATGTCTTCCGCCTCTTTTGTGGTCAGGGTCTCGGGCCATTTCACCACCGGCAGCATGAAGGTTTCGGCAAGCCGCCCGGCAAACCGGTTGACTTTTTCACACTGAATGCCTTCCGATCCGTCGATGCGCACCGGATAGCCGATGACTATGCGCTCAACCGAGTAATCGAGGATCCGCCGGCGCAAAATCTCCAGATCATTCTTTTTGGTTTTGCGAATCAGCGTGGGCAGTCCCTGGGCGGTCAGGCCCAGCCCGTCGCTCACCGCCAGACCGATTCGCTTTTCACCGTAATCCACTCCCAAAATGCGCAAAGATCACCTCGTGGATGTTTTCTAACAATTCCACCCTGCATTTTCAAGAAGTAAATCAAGGCCCGTTTCCGTAGCTCAGCCGCTCCGGCAAATATCAGGTTGTTAAAATGACAGGAGTTTGTTATTTGAACGTATCTTGAAGCGCGAACCAGCGGGAAAAAACATGCAGCATTTCGTTTTGGGAACAGCCGGCCACGTAGACCACGGAAAGACATCGCTCATCAAGGCCCTGACGGGCGTTGACACCGACCGCCTGAAGGAAGAAAAGGAACGGGGCATCACCATCGAACTGGGATTTGCCTCTCTTTCGCTTCCCTCCGGCCACACGCTGGGCATCGTCGACGTGCCGGGCCATGAAAAGTTCATCCGGAACATGGTGGCCGGCGCGGCGGGCATCGACCTGGTTTTGATGGTCATCGCCGCGGATGAAGGCGTCATGCCGCAAACGAAGGAGCACCTGCAAATCTGCTCTCTTCTTGGCATTACGACGGGGATGGTCGCGCTCACCAAAATCGACCTGGTGGAACAAGACTGGCTGGAACTGGTACGATCGGAAATCAGCGAATATCTTCAGGGCACGTTTCTCGCCGGCGCCCCCATTGTGCCGGTTTCAGCGTCTCAGGGGAAGGGCATCCCGGCGCTGCTTGAAGAAATCGACAAAACCGTCCGCCGGCTCGGGGAAAAAGCCGACGACGGCATATTCCGTCTGCCGGTTGACCGGATCTTTACGATGAAGGGCTTCGGCACGGTCGTCACCGGCACCCTGATTTCCGATAAAATCAAAATCGGTGAAGAAGTGCAGATTCTGCCGGAAAAGATATCCGCGCGCGTCCGCGGCATACAGGTGCACAACCAATCCACGGAAGAAGCCTTCTCCGGCCAGCGCACCGCGCTGAATCTCCAGGGCATTGAAAGATCAACGATCGAACGCGGCAATGTTCTGGTGCGGCCCGAGACCGTCTGGCCCACCCAGCGGCTGGATGTGTTTTTTGAATACCTGGCCTCCAATGCCCGAAAGCTGAAAAACCGTTCCCTGGCTCGTCTGCACACCGGCACGGCGGAAATCATGGTGCGGTTCGTTCTGCTGGATGCCGACGAACTTTCCCCCGGCGACGCCGCCTTCGCCCAACTGATTCTGGAGAACGAGGACGTGGTGGTAGGGGGAGACCATTTCGTGCTGCGCAGCTACTCCCCCGTCACCACCATCGGCGGCGGACGGATCCTCGACCCGCATCCCGGCAAGCACAAACGGAAAAATCAGAAAATTCTGGACGATCTGAGGCTGCTGCAAAGCGGCGCATTGCCGGAGAAAATTCTCGTGATGCTGGATCGCGCGGGCTTTCACGGCATCCCCATCCGCTCTCTCGCGTTTCGCCTGGGCGCGTCCGTCAAAAAAATCCGGGAAGCGCTGGAAAAATTATTTTCCGACCGCCGTGCCGTCCTGCTCTCCAACGAAGACGCCACGGCGCTTTCCGCGGGCCTGTACGCGCACCTGGAAGAGCTCCTGATCAAAAGTCTCGCGAATTATCACCGGAGCCATCCCTTGAAGGAAGGCATTTCCAAGGAGGAGCTCAAGGCGGCGCTTCCGGAGGCGGTATCCGGAAAGCTTTTCAACATGGTGCTTGCCGGACTTGCCAGGAAGGAACGGATCGCCAGCGACAAGGACAATGTGCGGCTGGCGTCCCATCACGTGCAGCTGGAGGGGGAGGAAGACGCTCTGCGCCAGGCCATCGCATCCGTTTACGCGCAGGCGGGACTGGCGCCGCCTTCCCTTTCCGACGTGATGGTTCGATTCAGGGATCAGAAGGCCAGGGCGCAAAACATCGTCCGGCTGATGATCAAAGACGGCGATCTGGTGAAAATCAATGAAGAGCTCTGCTTCGCGCGCGCGGCCATGGACAAATTGCGTGAAGACTACAAGGGGCAGCTGATCCGGGACGGTCAGGCCACGCCGGCAACGTTCAAGGATTTAACCGGACTGTCCCGCAAATACATTATCCCGCTCATGGAGTATTTTGACGCCAGCAAACTGACGGTGCGAGTGGAAGACCACCGAATCCTGCGGGAAAAACCCTGAGACCCATTTTTCAGAAAGGCGGTGCATTTGAAAACCAAAGACCTCTATCTTCAGGACATCCGGCCCGGCGATAAAATTGCTTCTTCGTTTCTGGTCACGGAAAAAAATATGGCCTTTTCCCAGAAAGGGTCGGCCTACCTGAATGTCCGGCTCAAGGATAAAACGGGCGAAATCGACGCCAAGGTGTGGGACAACGCCGTGGCGCTCGACCGCGTTTTCAAAAAAGGAGACATCATTTCCATCGAAGGCCGGGCGCAAAGTTACCGCAATGCCGTCCAGATTTCCATCCTCACGGCCAAAACCTGCGGCCGGGAGGACGTCGATCCATCGGACTACCTGCCGGCCAGCAAGCTGGATACCGCGGCAATGTTCGAAGACCTGCGCGCTTACGTCGGCACGATGTCCTCCGAGCCGCTGAAAAAACTGCTGGACGCCTTTTTGAACGACGAAAAAACGGCCGACCTGTTCCGCCGGGCGCCCGCCGCCAAAGGATTTCATCACATTTACCTGGGCGGCCTGCTGGAGCACACGCTTTCCGTGGTCCGCCTGCTCGACCGCGCCGCCGAACATTATCCTCAATTAAACCGGGATTTGCTGATCGCGGGCGGCATCCTGCACGACATCGGCAAAATTTATGAATTCTCCTATGATGGAATCATTGAATACAGCGACGAAGGCCGGATGATCGGTCACCTGGTCATGGGCGTGGAGATGATCAATCAAAAAATGGCGGCAATCGATGACTTTCCCGCGAGGCTCGCGCTGGAACTGCGCCACATCATCCTGAGCCATCACGGCGAATTTGAATTCGGCTCGCCCAAACGCCCGAAAACCCGGGAAGCGCTGGTCATTCACTTTATGGATGACCTCGACGCCAAACTGAACGGGTTCGAGAGTTTCATCGAAGGCGACGCCGCCAACCCGGGCTCCGAATGGACAGCCTACAACCGTTTCTTTGAGCGCTATCTGTATAAGGGAAAGTAGGGGGCATCTCTGCCCGCCTGAAGAAACGCAAAGAGGGCTTCCCCTCGCGCGGGAAAAGCCCTCCGCGGCAAACGCCGTCCGAAAAGCCCTGATTTATTTTCCGTCCGCTGTTTTTCTACTTTTTCAGCGCGCTACTCCTCTCTGCAATTTTTTTATTTATTTCTCCATAGGATACGGGAATTGGATTGTCAATGATTTAACGAATATCCCGCCCCAGATCCCGGTCAGAGGCTCCTTGCGCATCGTGCGATCCCGCGCCTTCTGTCTTCAGGGAGCAGGCAGCCGGCAACGCAGATTTCCGTGCAATTCCCGTCGCATGGCTCGACATGGACCGTAACCGTCGCGGCGGGATATTGCGTCAAAATGGCATGCTTCACATCACGGGCGATGCCGTGGGAAGCCTCCACCGTCATTTGAGGATCGACCTTGATGTGAAATTCAATAAAGCGAAAGTTTCCGGCTTTGCGCGTCTTTAACTGATGATAACCATGGATATCAGGTTTGTGGCTGACAATCACAGAGCGGATCCACCTCTCTTCGTCCGGTGACAATTTCACATCCATCAGATCGCCGATCGCTTTGGCGCTCAAATCATAAGCCGCCTTCAAAATAAACACGGCGACAAAGATTGCCGCGACCGGATCAAGCCAGTGGATGCGCGGATCGGCAAAAAAGAAATGGCTGACCCAGATGACGGCCAGGCTGAGCATGACGCCCACGGAGGTATAGACATCGGTTCGCAAATGCCAGGCATCCGCCGTGAGAGCGATGGAATCCGCTTCTTTGCCGACGGCGAAAAGCCGCCGGGAAACAAAATAATTGAGGACGGCGGACAACAACATCACGGCAACGCCCCAGCCGGGCGATTCCACTTGCTGCGCGGACGTCAGTTTTCGGACCGATTCAAAAACAATCCAGAATGCCGCAATGAAAATCAGGGCGGCTTCGATCAAGCCGGAAAGGCTTTCGACTTTGCCGTGGCCGAAGGGATGGACGTCGTCGGCCGGAAGATGCGATGTCTTGACGGAAAACATGGCGATGACGGCCGCCAGGAGATCCATCCCGGAATGAATCGCCTCGGATAGAATGGACACGGAGCCGATCAGCGCGCCGACAAAAACTTTGAAAATCACCAGGACGGCATTGGAAGCGACCGACAACATCGCCACGCGTTCTTTGCGCTGCTGGATGGACGCCAATGATAAATCCCCCTGTTTCATTTTTTTTGAGCATATCACGACGGCCGGGGAATTTACCATTTTTTTTGATCCGGACAATGCGGGGAATCGCTTTGCATCGGGGGAAAATTGTGATACGCAACCGCCGTAAAGAGTATTAAAAATCATGCGAAAAAATTTTGTTTGCCGGTTTCCCGATGGAACTTCCCGCAACTGGCGGGATTGGCGCTGGCAGTTGCGCCATCGCGCAACCTCCCTGTCGGCGTTGGCCAGGTTTCTGGAAAGACCGTCCGGCGGCGGAGAAAAGCTGCGCAGCGCGCTGTCGCGCTATCCCATGGCCATTACGCCTTACTACCTGTCCCTGATCCAGCCGGATAATGATCAAGACCCTCTGGCCCTCCAGTGCGTTCCGGATGCCAGGGAAGCGGCTTTCTCCGCAGGCCTTGCGGATGACCCCCTGCGCGAAGACCGCTCCATGCCTGTTCCGAACCTGATTCAACGCTATCCCGACCGCGTTCTGGCCATCGTCACGCACCGCTGCGCCACCTACTGCCGGCATTGCAGCCGCAAGCGCTTCTGGAAAACTTCCGAAGACTCTTCTTTAAAAAGCCGCTTGACCGCCATGGTCCGCCACGTATCGAAAACACCGCAGATTCGTGAGGTCATCCTCTCCGGCGGCGACCCGCTGATGTTTGACGATGCCTCTCTGGAATTGATCCTGTCAGCGTTTGCGTCCATACCGCACGTCGAGGTGCTGCGCATCGGCAGCCGCGCCCCCGTGGTCCTGCCGATGAGAATCACGGGAAATCTCTGCCGGATCCTGAAACGGCACCGGCCGTTATGGTTCAATACCCAGTTCAACCACCCCTCGGAAATCACCCCGGACGCCGCGCGGGCCTGCAACCGGATTCAGGAAGCGGGAATTCCGGTTTCCAATCAGTCGGTTCTGCTCAAAGGCGTCAACGACTCGCCGGAGGTCATGAAAAGCCTGCTGAACGGTTTGCAGAAGATATCGGTTCGTCCTTATTATCTTTTTCACTGCGAACCCGCGCGGGGCTGCAATCATTTCCGCACGGACGTCCGGACGGGGCTGAAGCTCATGGACAAGCTTCGTCAAAGCTGTTCGGGTCTGGCGCTGCCGCAATACGTGGCCGATCTGCCCGGGCCGGAGGGAAAAGCCCCCCTCTGGCCGCTGTCGCGGCCGATCCGCAATGCTTTGCGAAAACATCAAGATTTTTTTGACAATTTTGAAGAATTGGATTAGGAAGAGCCCCAATGCCGTTCATTCATGGCCGTCAACGAAGGAGAAAGAATTTTTATGTACACCGCCAGTGATTTGAGAAAAGGCCTGCGCCTGAAAATCGACAACGATCCCTATGTGATCACCGAGTTCAACTTTGTCAAACCCGGAAAGGGACAGGCGCTTTACCGCTGCAAATTAAAAAACATGCTCACCGGAAGCCAGTTTGAACGGACCTTCCGCTCCGTCGATGTTTTCGAGCCCGCCGACCTGCGCGAAAAGAAAATGCAGTACCTGTACAAGGAGGGGGACAAATTCTGCTTCATGGACAACGAGACCTTCGAGCAGGTCTATCTGACCGAGGGGCAGGTCGGAGACGCCGTAAACTTTCTGCTCGACAATATTGAAGCTGAAATCCTGCTCTTTGAGGACCGCCCCATCGGCATCAGCCTGCCCAACTTCGTAGAGCTGGTCGTCACCGAGGCCGAACCGTGGGCCAAGGGCGACACGGTGTCCGGCGCGACCAAACCCGTCAAGGTGCAGACCGGCTATACCATTCTGGTCCCGACCTTTATCAGCGAAGGCGAAAAAATACGCATCGACACGCGCACGGGAGAATATCTGACGCGGGTCAAAGGCTAGCCGTTTTGAGTACGCTCCGGCAGGAAGATTCTTTTCGCCTGGCGCGCAAGTCGCAGGCCCTGCGGCTCAGAGCCGAATTCACCCAATGCCTTCGCCGGCGCTTCCTGGAGCAGGGCTTTTTGGAAGTGGAAACCCCCCTGCGCATCCCCTCGCCCGCTCCCGAAGAACATATCGAAGCCCTTGCGTCGGACGGCTGGTTTTTGCAGACGTCTCCCGAACTCTGCATGAAAAGGATTCTGGCCGCCGGCTATCCCCGAATATTCCAGTTTTGCAAATGCTTTCGCGCGGGCGAAAGAGGCGGCAGGCACCTGCCGGAATTTTCGATGCTGGAGTGGTATGCCCTGCATACCGACTATCAAATGCTCATGCGCCAGTGCGAAGCGCTTCTCCAATCCGCCCTCGCGGATACGGGTCATTCCGAAAAGATCATCTGGCGGAATCAAATCATCCGTCTGCCGCTTCCCTGGGAGAGAATCACCGTGAAGGACGCTTTTTCCCGATACGCGCCCGTCAGCCTGCAAAACGCTCTGGCCGGCGGCCGGTTTGACGAAGTCCTGACCGAACACGTCGAACCCAACCTCGGCTGTGACCATCCGGTGTTTCTTTGCGATTATCCGGCCTCCATGGCGGCGCTTGCTAAACTGAAAGAGGGTGATCCGGCCGTCGCGGAGCGCTTTGAGCTCTACATGGGCGGCATGGAAATCGCCAACGGCTTTTCGGAGCTCACCGACGCACAGGAACAGAGACGGCGCTTTGAGGAAGCCCTGGAGGCTCGGGCGGCAAAGGATCTGGCCCGTTATGCCATGCCGGAGCCTTTCCTGGCGGCGCTCGAAGGCCTGCCCCCCTGCGCCGGCATCGCGCTGGGCATGGACCGGATAATCATGATTCTGGCCGACGCGCCGAACATCGACGACGTCGTCGCCTTTCCGCCGGAAACCCTGTAGCCGAAAAAAAAGATGTATTGACAAGCCTTTTTTTTTCCTTTAGGTTACGGAGCAAACACAGACAGGATCGCGACACGAGAAAGTAAATAATTTTGGAGAGTTATGCATGGAAAGCCATTTTCACGGTTCTCTGCTGGGAATGATTCTGGATGCGGGATTGATGGTTCAGTTTGTGCTGTTGATCCTGCTGATTTTTTCCATTATTTCCTGGACGATCATTTTCATCAAATTCCGCACCTACCGCAGGATCCGGCAGGAAAACGAGGCCTTTGACTCCGACTACCAAAGAAGCACGAAATTGTCCGATCTCCTCCCTGCATCCAAAAAATACCCCTTCTCCACGACGGCGAAAGTGTTCCGCGTCGGCTACACGGAAATGACCAAGGCAAACCGGCTCTCCCGGGATGCGGCGCGGACCGAAGATATCAGCCTGTCCTCCCTGGACAACGTGGAACGGGCGCTCAACCGCGCCTCCAGCACGGAAATGACCAAACTGGAGTCCGCGCTGGGATTTCTGGCCACAACCGGTTCGGCCAGCCCCTTCATCGGTCTGTTCGGAACGGTCTGGGGAATCATGGAAACCTTCAAATCCATCGGCGCCAGAGGTTCGGCGACGCTGGCCGTCGTGGCCCCCGGCATCTCGGAAGCCCTGATCGCCACGGCCGCTGGCCTTGCCGCGGCCATTCCCGCCGTTATTTTTTACAATTACTTTTTGAACAAATCCAGAACGATGGTGCAGGAAATGGATAATTTCGCGGACGAATTTCTGAACATCGTCGAACGCTATCTGGTCCGCAAGTAAGCGAAGTTCGGGTGAGACAACGATGCGAAAGGCGCGCAGAAGAGAATCTGAAAAAAGATCCATGGCGGAAATCAACGTCACGCCGCTCGTGGACGTGATGCTGGTGCTGCTGATCATCTTCATGGTGGCGGCGCCGATGCTTTCCATGGGCATTGACGTCAATCTGCCGCGCGTCAAGTCAAAAAGCATCGACCTCGCCGAGGAAAAGCTGATCCTCAGCATCAACGAAAACCGGGAAATTTACCTCAACAAAACCAGGCTGCCGGTGCAGGACCTGAACGCCAAGCTGGCGGCCATTTTCGCCGCGCGCATTGACCGGGAGGTTTTTCTGCGCGCCGATAAAAACGTTCCTTACGGCTTTGTGGTGGAGGTCATGTCCGAAATACGCAAAGCGGGCGTCGATAAACTCGGCATGATCACCGAGCCTCCCCCCGAGGGCGCAAAATGATGTCCCCGCTGCCCCTCAAAAGGTATTTCGGAAAAAACGGTAGCCCCGGCAACATGTTTCTGGCCTCATTGTTTCTTCACCTCGTGCTCATGGCCGCCGTTTTCGCGACGGTTCCCGGTTCATCAAAGCCGCTGACGTTCGGAGCTCCTTATTCCGTTTCGCTGGTCGGGCCCGAGGTCATCGGACCCGGCAGCCAGGAGGCACCTGATCAAAAAAGCCTTTTAAAAACAATATCATCGGATAGCTCCGTCATTCTGAAGCGCGAAATCGGCGCCTCCCCGTCATCGTTTGTCATGAAAAAAGACGACAGCGGCAGATCCGACATCGAAAAAGCGATCCGCGCTCTTGAGCAGAAGGAAACAGCCGCCGGTAAAAACAAAAATCCGGCGGCGGCTTCAACCCCCTCCGGAACCGCCGCATCGCAGGAATATGCGTCCCAGCTAAACGCCTACAGCCGTTTTGTCTGGGCCAAAGTAAAAAGAAACTGGTCGCTTCCCGCAACCCTGATGCCCAAAAAGAATGTCGAAGCCGTAATCGAAGTGCGAATCGCCCAAAGCGGCTCGCTGGAACACATCGGCTTCGAAAAGCGCTCCGGCAACAGCTATTTTGATGAATCGGCCCTCCGCGCGGTTCAAAAATCAACCCCCTTTCCGCCGCCCGGAGGATGGGCGTCCGGCCGTTTCGTGGAAATCGGCATCCGGTTTCATTCCGCGGAGCTGCGCTGACGCACCCGCAATCAAGGACCGCAACCATGGATAAAAAATATCGCCTGGCCCTGGCATTGATCCTCGTTTCTTTGTGGATGGTGAGCGCGGCCGGGTTTGCCGCCGGCAAGGTCTATATCGACATCGACGCACCGGGTTTTCAGCAGTTTCCCGTCGCAATTCTGGATTTCCAAAACCAAAAGGCGGGGACGGGAGCCTCCCCGAATGATCCCGCCGACAGCATTCGGCGCTATCTCGACCTGACGGGAATCTTTCGCGTCCTGGATAAAAAAAGCTTCCTGGAAGGGATTGAGCCGGGATCACCCGAGGTCATCCGCTTTTCCGACTGGTCGGCGATCGGCGCTGATTTTCTGCTGCGGGGCAATCTGAGGGACGGAGGAAACGGCCTGTCCGCGGAAAGCCGTCTGTATGACGTCACGCGCGGCCAGGTGATTTTCGAAAAGAAATATTCGGCCCCGGACGGCAGCCCGCAGACGCTGGGGCTCTCCATCGCTTCGGACATTCTTCTGGCGCTGACCGGGGATGCAGGAGACTTCCGCACCCGGATCGCTTTCGTGATCAAAAAAAAATCCGGCTCCGACATTTTCACCATGAATTATGACGCTTCCGATCTGAAAAACATGACGAATGACCACAGCATCGTCGCCGCGCCCCGCTGGTCGCCGGATGGCCGGTATTTTGCCTTTACATCCTATAAAAACGGCCGGCCCATGGTGTTTCTGCGCCATTTGAAGACCGGAAAAGAAAAAACCATCGCTTCTTTTTCCGGCCTCAATCTGTGCGGTTCCTTCTCGCCGGACGGCAGAAAAATCCTGCTGACGCTGAGCAAGGACGGCAACGAGGAAATTTATGCCCTGGATATTGAAACGATGCATCTGAATCGCCTGACGAACAGTTTTTCGATAGACGTTTCCCCCGCCTGGTCTCCCGACGGCCGGAAAATCGCCTTTGTCTCCAACCGCTCCGGCTCCCCGCAGATCTTCGTCATGGACGCGGACGGAAGCAACGTGAAGCGGGTCACTTTCGAAGGCAACTACAACACGTCTCCATCCTGGTCTCCCCGCGGGGGAAGGATCGCCTATGAAGGCCTGATCAACCGGAAGTATCAGATTTTCTCCGCGGATGAGGAAGGCAACAACCTGATTCAGCTGACTTTCGATGAAGCGGACAACGAATACCCTTCCTGGTCTCCCTCCGGCAGGCAGATTGTTTTCCACTCCCGGCAAAACGGCAAAAGCCGAATCTGCATCATGAACGCCAACGGAATGAACCTGCGCGTCTTGAAGGAAAGCAGGGACTTGCTGGTGATGCCGGCATGGTCCCCGAGGCCCGGAAAACAGTAAGATTCCATAATTTTTATTGACGCGAAGCCGCAAGTTATGTTTTAATTCGCGCAAATTCCGACATACTATAAAATAACGAAAGGAGAACATCATGAACAGACATTTAACTGTAATCGGATTACTTCTGATTTTTGTCTTCAGTTTAACCATATTCAGCGGTTGCGCGGAAAAACAGGCGGTAGTGAAGGATGAGGCGATGCAGGAACAGAAGGTGGCGGCTGCGCAGGAAGGCGCTCCGGCGCCTGTTGCGGCCGATGACGATGCCGCCTTGAGGGCAAAAGAGGCCGCGGACAGGGAAGCCGCGCTGAAAGAACAGGCGGCCAAAGACGAAGCGGCCAGAAAAGCGGCCGCCCGCGCGGCCTGGGCCAAAAAGAACGCGGAGGCGCTGGTGGATCTCAACATACAGAATATTTACTTTGATTACGACAAATCCGGCATCCGGCCCGATGCACGCGAAATCCTGAAAGCCAACGCCGAAATCTTCACCAAAAACAGCGCCGCGAAAATCATTGTGGAAGGCCACTGCGATGAAAGAGGAACGGCCGAATACAACATGGCCCTGGGCGAAAGACGCGCTCAGGAAGCCAAGCAGTACCTGGTCAATCTGGGCATTGACGCTTCCCGGATTGAAACCATCAGCTACGGCAAGGAACGTCCGCTGGACAACCGCAGCATTGATGAAGCCTGGGCGCAGAACAGACGTGCGCAGTTTCTTTTAAAATAGCCGGGTCTGCCACGGGAGACATTTTTGAAACGCTTTTGGTATCTCATACTGCCGGCAATGGTTTTTTCCCTTGCCGCATGCGCGACCTCTTCGGATTTAAAGGCGCTCCGCACCGAGCTGAACCAGCAGATGGAAGCAAAATTCGCCGCGGCGGACACCCGGCTGGATGACCGGGTGTCCGCCGTGCAAAACGCGCAGGCGAAAAACACTGAAGACCTGGCCGCGCTGCGCAAGGCAACCGCCAACACCGGCGTCAACATCTCTGACCTTCGAGATCAGGTGCAGCAGCTGCGGGGTCAGGTCGAGACCCTGAAGAAGGAAACCGCCCGGGACCCCAAAAAAGACGCTGAAGTTCAGGAAAAGATCGACCAGCTGCTGGTGAAAGTCAACTTCATCGAGAACTTTCTGGAAATCGGGAAAAAAGACGCGGCAGGAGCCGGCAACGGCGCGACTCCCGGCAAGGATCATGGAAAGCAGGGCAAGGCGGCGGTCTATGCGGCGGCTTACTCGACCTTTAAAAACGGCCAGTACACGAAGGCCAGGGAGGCGTTTCAGGACTTTTTGACGGCGCATCCGACAGGCGAGTATTCCGACAATGCCCAGTTCTGGATTGGAGAGTGCTATTTTTTTGAAAAGAACTATGAAAAAGCCATTCTGGAATATGAAAAAGTAACCAAAAAATTCCCCAGCAGCAATAAAGTGCCCTACGCGCTTTTAAAGCAGGGACTCTGCTTTCAAAATCTTGGCGACAAGGTCAGCGCCAGGCTCCTTTTGCAGCAGGTCATCAAGGACTATCCCAACACCAACCAGGCGAGAATCGCCCGTTCCAAACTTCAGGAAATCAAATAGGGACAAAACCTTCCGTCTCCCGCCGATGATCCGTGGACCGGGTCCGTCTTGCGTCCGCCGCCGCGGCTTCAATCCAAACGGATGATCTTCACGCCGTCCGGAACCGGCAGGGCAAACACCGACGGATCCGCTGACGGCTCAATCTTCAAATCGTCGTATTCCACGCGGACGGATGCTTCCCGGTCCGCCCATTGAATGAAAATTTTTCCGGGCAGGGCAAGCGAAGGCCCGTAGCCCTCATAGCGCACCGAATATATTTCCTTGCCGTCCGGAGCATACCGGACCAGCCTCGTCAAGGGTCCGCTTTTTTCCATCCAGATCGTTTGCGAAGGCCCCGAAGGGGTTTTCATGTCCACGCGCAGTCCGCCGCTCTCTTCGGAATGCCGGTACGTCACGCCGGCTGCGTCCAGACGCGGGCAGGCGCCGGAAAGAATCATCACCAGGTCTTCAAGATTCAGCGCCCAAGGCAGGAAACGGGCCATGTTTTCAGCGGAGGGGCTTCCCGCGTAAAATTCATTCTGCGACGGGATCCATATTCTCATCTCTTTCGGCGTCGCGCTGAGAAAAAAACCGGGCGTGCCGATCACCGGAAGCGCCTCCAGGCGGAGAAAGGAAGGCTTCTGCAAAACCAGAGCGGCCCGAAGGGGATAATGCCCCTCCGTCGCGGACAGGTCCATCCGTGCCGTGGCGACGATCCTGTCCGTTTCCCCGGGGGTCCGCCGGATCCTCTCCGCGGAATCCGGAGAAGAGGCGGGACCGGTAAAAGCCAGGCCGGCGGCGCACCCGCACGCCAGAAGCGACAGGAGCAACATTGCCATAATCCCCGCGGCGGGAGCATATCCATGACGCATGCGGCATATCCTGAGCGTGTGATACGCGGACAAAGGGTTCTAGGGTTTCAAAAGGTCCATCTTGTTCTTCAGGCGGCTGTTGGCCGGATCCGCTTTGATGGCCTTCCGGTACCATTCCAGCGCCTCTTGCCGTCGGCCGGTTTCGAAATACACGTCTCCCAGGTGCTCCATGACGCCGGGATCCTCCGGCAGAAACTCCAGGGCTTTCTTCAGGTAGGTCAGCGCGCTTTCGTAGTTGCTTTTCCTGAAATGCACCCATCCCATGGAATCCAGAATGTAGCCGCTGTCCGGTTTGATCTTCAGCGCCTGAACGATCATTTGCTCGGCCTCGTCCAGGTGGATCCCGCGGTCGGCATAGCTGTAGCCGATAAAGTTGAGGGCGTCGGCATTGCCCGGATCGAGCGAAAGCACCCGCCTCATGGATTGAATGCTCTCCTCGAGACGGCCTGTTTTCTCCAGCAGCGCCCCCAGAAGATAATGCAGGTCGGTGTTGCCGGGAAAAAGACTTATGCCTTCCCGGATTGTTTTTTCCGCCGCGGCCATGTCTTTCTTCTCTTCATACAGAGACGACAGATACAGGTGCAGCACGGCCTGATCTTTTTTTTGGCCGATGGCCCGGCGGATAATCCCGATCGCGCCCGCGGAATCTCCTTCCAGATTGGTCAGCCTGGCCGCCTGGATCTGGGCGTTGGCGTACAGCTCAAACTTCGGGGAGATCTTCTGATACTCGGTCAGGGCCTTTTGCCGATCCCCTTTTTGCTCCAGAACGCTGGCCAGCAGGTACCGCAGCTTGTCGTCGGCGGGCGTTTTCTCCAAAAGCAGCGCAAACTCGGCAGCCGCCTCGTCATACCGGCGCATATCGAAGTACAAAAGCCCCAGCGCCATGATCACTTCCCGGTTGTCGGGGCTGATCTTCAGCACTTCCCGCAGTTCCTTTTCCGCCGCTTCCTCCCGGTTTGCTTTCATCTGCAGCTCCGCAATCTTTACGCGGATGCCGATCCGGGCGGGATGGACGGCCAGATAGCGCCGGTAAACACCGATGGCTTCATCATACCGGTTCCGGCTTTCATACAGCGCGGCAAGTCCCGTCCAGGCCGCCTCAAAGGCCGGCCTTTGCGCGATAATTTTCTGATAGAGGCTCTCCGCGTCCGCCGGCCGGTTCATCTGGCTCAGGGTTTTGGCGTAATAAAACATCCCGATGATGTTGTCGGGATCGAGCGCCAGCAATTCCCGGTAGGCCTTTTCGGCCTCGGCATATTTCTTTTCCTGGCTGTAAATGGTCGCCAGATAAAGATACGCGACGGCATTGTCCGGATCCGTTTCCGTGACGGTCCGGTACTCCTGAACGGCTTTGTCGTATTCACGCAGATTGAAATAGAGGCCGCCCATGATGGAGCGAAGTTCGATGTTGCCCGGCTGCCTGGCCAGGGTTGCTTCGCCCAGCGCCAAAGCCGGCTCGACATCGCCGTTTTCAACGTAAAGCGAGACGAGCTCGGTATTCAAATAAGGCGAATCGGGGGAAAAGGAAAGCGCGCGCTTCATGTGATCGATGGATTCTGCCGGACGGCCGTCCAGCCTGGACAGGACAGCCAGGGAATAGTGATAGGCGGCCTCTTTGGAATATGTCTCCGGAGCGGGATCGGGCGCCGCCGGACGCGTCCGGGCGGGAAAAGAAGCGCAACCGGCCAAAAGCGCCCAAAACAGCAATCCGCAGATCAGGAGAGGAATATGCTTTTTTTGCATAGGAGACGTTTGCCTTCGCTTCCTGTTTTCGGAGCAGCAGGGAATTTTCAGGATGCCCCTTCCGGCTTTGACTTCGAAAGCAGCGCCGAAACCGGAACGATGGCGATCCCCTGTTCCCGGAAGACTTTGCCGGCCTCCCGAACGGCCCGAATGGTTTCAGGATACGGATGGCCGATCACGATCAGCGGCGAGTTTCCGTCCGACGCCCGGGCAGCCTCCATGAGAATCCGGTAAATCCTGGAATAGTCCCGTTCATTGTCCAGAAAGATTTTTCTGGACGCAACTCTCAGACGGGCCCTTTGCGCCGCCGCCTGCGTCTTTGAATTCCCCGTGGTCCGGGAATCAATAAAAAACAGATTTCTCTTTTTAATCTCACGAAAAACCAGCGTCAGCTTCTCCTCGTCCGCCATGAATTTGGAACCCATGTGATTGTTGACGCCGGAGGCATACGGCACGGACGCCATATTTCGCTCCATCTGAAAGAGGATCTCCTCGTTGTTCATATCCGTAAAAAGAGCGCCGCTGCCCGGCTTTTCCTTCGGATAGGAAAGCGGCTCCATGGGCAGATGCAGAAGAATTTCGCGGCCGGCCCGATGAAGCGTTTCCGCCGCTTCGCGCGAATGGGGAAGAAGCGGCAGAACGGCAAAGGTGATGTTCGCGTCAATGTCCAGCAGTTCGCGCACCGGCTTCATGTCCTGGCCGATGTCGTCGATGATAATCGCCACCTGCCGCCCTTCCGTCCGGGACGGTGCGGCTTCTGTCCCGACGCCGCTTTCCGGCGGCGGCACGGCGTCTTTTGCCGCACGGGGCTGTGTTTTCGCGGCGGCCCGGCTTTCCGCGGCGGAAGGCTTTGCCCGCTTTTCCGCCGCACGCGGCGGTGCGACTTTTTCCGTTTCTTCACGGTCCGACAGGACCATGAAGAAGATGGCGGCGACGGCCAGGACGATCAGAACGATCAGAACGGCTGCCGCACTCTTGATCTTTTTCTTCTTTTTCATGGCCGTCGGTGTTGAACCCCCGGAATCCGCATCCTCATTTGGCCAGGTTTTTCTTCATGATATCCCAGCTTTTCAAAATATCGATCGCCGTCTTGAGTTGATTGTCCCTGGTCAGATCGGTCGTTTCCCTGGTGTCTCCGTTTTGATTGTCGTCGGGCTTCGCCGTATCTTCTTTGGCCGGTTTGATGTGTCCCTTGAGATCCTTTTCCCGAAGCCTTTCCCCCGGCGGATTTTCCGGCTCTTCCGCCGGCCGCACTAGCTTGACGACAATGTCCGGCTGAATGCCCTCGGCCTGAATGGACCTGCCGTTGGGCGTATAGTACCGGGCCGTCGTCAATTTCAGCGCGGAACCGTCCTCCAGGGGAATCACGGTCTGCACGGACGCCTTGCCGAAGGTTTGCGTCCCCACGATCAGCGCCCGGCCGTTGTCCTGCACGGCGCCCGCCACGATCTCCGCCGCGCTGGCCGTGCCTTCGTTCACCAGGACCACCATGGGCACGACGACTTCCTTGTCGCCGCTGTCGCGCGCCGTGTTTTTGGTTTCCATCTTTTTCGTCCGGCCGCGGGTGGACACAATCACGCCCGACTTCAGAAACATGTCGGACACCTCGATGGCCTGGGTCAGAAGCCCGCCCGGATCATTTCGCAAATCCAGCACCAGTCCTTTCATGGGCCTGGTTTTTTCGGACACGTCGGTAAGCGCTTTGCGCAGGTCTTGAGCGGTCCGCTCCTGGAAAGAGGCGATCCGGATGTAGCCGATATGGTCATCCAGGGCCTTCGCCCTGACGCTTTTCACCTCGATCACGGCGCGGGTCAGCGTGATGTCCTTCGGCTGAACCATGTTTTCCCGCATGATCGTGATGGTCACCTTGGTGTCTTTCGGGCCGCGCAGTTTTTTCACGGCCTCCATGATTGTAATGTCTTTTGTGGATTTGCCGTCAATCTTGATGATCGAATCGCCGGATTTCACGCCCGCCTTGAACGCCGGCGTGTCCTCAATGGGGGACACCACCGTCAGCACGTCCTTCAGGATGGTAATTTCAATGCCGATACCGCCGAAGCGCCCCTGCGTCTCCACTTCCAGTTCCCTGTATAGTTCAGGCGTCATGAATGCGCTGTGCGGATCGAGGGACTTGATCATGCCGTTGATCGCGCCCTGGATCAGCACCGAAGAATCGATATCCTCCACATAGTTCTTCTGCACCATGTCCAGCACTTCATTGAAGGTTTTAATCTCCTTGTAAATGTTCTTGTCCCGCGCGGAAACCCTGCTGTCGGAATAAGGTCCGAAGAAGACAAAAAGCCCGAAGAGGATCACGGCCAACACCGGCCACTTACCGGAAATATTTTTCATGCTTCGCCTCACTGACCCGCAAAGATTTTATCGCACGCAAACGCAATGATTTTCATGACCGGCATTATATACCACTCCTTTTTTTCTTTTCCATCTATTTTCGTGAAACAGCGAACCGGCCCGGTTCTCAATCGATGAGCCAGTCGGTCCGGCCCGCCGCATCCTTCAAGGCAATGCTCTGCGAAGCCAGCTCCCGGCGGATTTCATCAGCGCGGCCCCAGTCTTTATCGTCGCGGGCTTTTTGCCGCTCGGCAATCAGCGCCTCTACCCGGGGAATATCAATTCCGCGTTTTTCGGCTTCGATGTCGCGGTCCCTCGAGAAAAAGAGATCCGGGTCGGACTGAAAAACACCCAGCACATCGACAAAATGACGGAAGGCCTCCCGGGCGGTCTTCAGGATGGCCTGTTTTTCGTCTGGAGGCATCTTTTTTTCCACCGTCATGACCTGGTTGACGAGCCGGGCGGCGTCAAACACAAAGCCCAGCGCCTGCGCCGTATTAAAATCATCGTCCAGGGCAGCGTCGAATTTTTCCACGGATGCTCTCAATTTGGCCGCGAACTCCCCCCCGCCGGAGGCGGTTTCGGCGCCGCCCTGATGAACCTCCGCCGCCTGCGCATCCTTCAACAAACGAAGGGCGGTATAGCACCGGATCAGCGCGGTCCGGGATTCCCGGAGAGAGGCATCCGAATAATCCACGGGGCTTCGGTAATGGCTCTGCAGCATGAACAGCCGCAGAACTTCCGGATGGAACTGCCGGACGATCTCCCGGATCGGGAAAATGTTTCCCAGGGATTTGGACATTTTTTCCGCATTGATCTTCACAAAACCGTTGTGCATCCAGTAATGGGCCGGAGGAACTCCGGTTGCCGCCTGGGATTGCGCGATTTCGTTTTCATGATGCGGAAAGATCAGGTCTTCGCCTCCTCCATGAATATCAAAAGGCTCTCCCAGGTAGCGCCGGCTCATCGCCGAACACTCGATATGCCATCCCGGCCTGCCCATTCCCCACGGACTGTCCCAGGAAGGCTCGCCTTCCTTGCTTCTCTTCCAGAGCACGAAATCCAGCGGATTTCTTTTCTTGTCGTTGACATCCACGCGGGCGCCGGCCATCATTTCATCCAGGTTTCGGCCGGACAATCCGCCGTATGCTGAAAATTTGGCGACCGCGAAGAACACGTCTCCGTCCACCGCGTAGGCGATCCCTTTTTCTTCGAGAGTCCGGATCAGCGCAATCATGTCCTCCATGTGCCCCGTGGCTCTCGGGGTGACCGTCGGCGCGAGGACGTTGAGGGCGGCCATATCTTCATCGTGCAGCGCTATGTAGCGTTCGGCGATCTCGGCAATGCCGACGCCTTCCCGATTCGCCCGATCGATGATTTTGTCGTCGATGTCGGTGAAATTTTTCACATACGTCACGTCGTAGCCGCGCGCCTTCAGATGGCGGAAAACGACGTCAAACACAACCGCCGCGCGGGCGTGGCCGATATGGCAGACATCGTAGGCCGTGATGCCGCACACGTACATTCCGACCGCGCCTTCGCGGACCGGCTGGAAGATTTCTTTTTTTCTTGTCTTCGTATTATAGATTTTTTGGGCCATTTTCTTGCCTTTTTCAGGGATACAGCGGGGGCGCCCCAAGACCGCTGTCTTCCGGCAGGGCGCAGACCAGATTCATGTTCTGCACGGCCTGGCCGGCGGCGCCCTTGACCAGATTGTCGATGGCGGAAATAATAATCACCCGGCGTGTCCGCGGATCGACGGTCAGGCCGATGTCGCAGTAATTGGATCCGCAAACGGAAGAAAGATTGGGAAACGTTCCCGCCGAACAAATCCGGATGAATTTTTCCCCGGCGTAGAAGGAGGCATACAGGGCGTGCAGATCCGCCTGGGTCGCTTCTTTTCGGAGCGACGCGTACATTGTGCTCAGAATGCCCCTTTTCACCGGCAGCAGGTGCGGCGTGAAGGAAATGAAGAATTTTTCCCCGGCCAGTTTGTTGAGCTCCTGCTCGATTTCCGGGGTGTGCCGGTGCTTCCCGACCTTGTAGGCCTTAAAGCCACCATCCGCTTCGCAGAAGAGCGATCCGACGGCCGGGTCCCTTCCCGCGCCGCTCACGCCGGAGGCCGAATCGGCAATGATCGTGGAAACGTCCAGGAGTTTATTTTTGAGCGCGGGCGCGAGCCCCAGAATAATGCTGGTCGGATAACAGCCGGGATTGGCAATCAACGACGATGTTTTAACCGCGTCCCGGTAAAGTTCCGGAAGCCCGTAAACCGCCTGTCCGAACAGGCCGGCGCTGGAATGTTTGGCATACCACTCTTCATAGGTTGCCGGATCCCGCAGGCGGTAGTCGGCGGACAGATCGATCACCTTTTTGCCCGCTTCGAGAAAGACGGGGGCGATCTCCATAGACACGCCGTGCGGCAGCGCCAGAAAAACGACATCGCAAATCCCTGCGATTTCCCGGGGCGAAGCGTCGGTGTACGTGAGAAACGTCAGGCCGGCAAGGGACGGAAAAACGTCCGAGACCTTCACGCCGGCATAGCGCCTTGAGGTGACGGCCGCCAGTTCCACCTGCGGGTGTCCGGACAGAATCCGGATCAGTTCCTGACCGGTGTAACCGCTGGCGCCGAATATCGCCGCTTTTGTTTTCATAAAAAACTCCAAAAAAAAGGGGAGCCCGAAGCCCCCCTTGAATGATTAACGCTTGGAAAATTGGAATCTCTTTCGGGCGCCCGGCTGGCCGTACTTCTTACGCTCCTTGATGCGGGCGTCGCGCGTCAGAAATCCCGCTTTTTTCAGAATGGGGCGCAGCTCGGCGTCGCATTCCAGAAGCGCTTTGGAAATCCCGTGCTTCACCGCACCGGCCTGACCCGCCACGCCTCCTCCGCTGACATTGACGTAAAAATCGAACTGGTCCTTTTTCCCCGTGATCTCCAGAGGCTGACGGATGATCATCTTCAGGCTGGGACGCGTAAAATATTCTTCGTAGTTTCTTTTGTTCACCACAATGCTGCCGCTGCCCGATTTCATATAAACGCGGGCGATGGCGCTCTTTCTTTTTCCGGTCGCATAAAAACGCTGTACTGTCATGACTTCTCCCAAAATAAATTAATCAAAGGATGATTCGGACCTTTAAACGGTCAGGGTTTGCGGACACTGGGCTTCATGCGGATGCGCGTTTCCGCTGTAAACTTTCAGTTTTTTTAGCATTTTTCTGCCCAGATTGTTTTTCGGCAGCATCCCGGCCACGGCAATGCGAATCAGATTTTCCGGCTTGGAAGCCAGCATCTTTCCGGCGGCTGTTTCCCTGAGCCCCCCCGGATAACCGGAGTAGGAATAATAAATCTTGTCCGTGAGTTTCTTGCCGGTCAGTGCGATCTTTTCCGCATTAACCACCACAATGAAATCGCCGGTGTCGACGTGCGGCGTGTAAATCGCTTTATGCTTGCCCCGAAGGCGCAGGGCGATTTCACTGGCCAGCCTTCCCAGTACCTTGCCGGACGCGTCAACCACGTACCAATCCTGTTTGACCTGCCGGGCTTTTGCTGAAAATGTTTTGTTCATAAATTGCCACCTGGTTAAAAATTTAAAGGTGGAACCTATGCAATTCCACGCTCTTTGTCAAGGAAAATGTTTGGGAAAATGTTTTGATTTTTTTTCCGTGCCCCATGAGGCCGGGCCTGCGTCTTCAAAGCCTCCCGGGAAAGGACAAGCAGCGCACCTGCCTACAACAAACCCAGCCCGGCCAGGGAGAATTTCAGCATGAATCTTTCGTCATCGTAGGTCTTGGTGTAGTCCACTCCCACGCCCCAGCACTGCGCCTGATAGGTGAGGCCGACCGTGTTTTCCACTATCCGGTCATTGAACTGATCCCGCCTGAGAACCAGGTTGCCGCTGAACCCGCGGGTGAGGTTTACTTTCAGCACCATATTTATTTCCTCAAGAGAATCAAGAGTATAGCGGTATCCTACCGTCAGATAGTCTCCCCGCCAATCGCTGAGACCCAGATCGTAGTTCATCTCTTTCCAGCCGACATACGGGTTGTATTTGTTTCGCGCGGCAAAGGTAATGAAGGGGTGCGGCTTCAGGTCAAACTCGATTCCCAGGTCCGAGACCGGCCGCCTTTCCGCGGTGGCGCCGGCCATGTCTTTTTTGGCCTCGTTGATGTCATAGACCTGAAACAGCTTAAAACGCAATAATTCAAAATAGCTGTGCAATCCGGACTTGCTCTTCGCTCTTGCGGTCAGCGTGTTGGTCAGCGCCCAGGCCACCGCGTTTTGCTCCGTCAAAACATTGGTATTGGCAATATTGGACGACAGGGAGCCGGCCATGAACGAATTCATCCAGGGAATGTAATCGGGAAGATGGTCCTGGTTCACCCCGGGAATATACGAATAAAAGAGTTCAGGCTTGATTTCATGTTTTATTTTGTCCCAGTTTTGCATTTTGACCGCAAACACGCGCGAAATCCGGCTGCTGATGCTCAGGCCGGCATTGTACACGGTGCGGTTCCCGCTTTTATTGTCGGAATTGGCCTGCGAATCGTCGCGGTTCCAGTAAACCTCCCGCAGGGTGATTTGAGGGGTGACCTTCGCGTAGCGGGAGATATTCAAAGGCAGGGAAATCGTCGGCGCGATATCCGCATAATGCCCCTTTTGTCCCTCGCCCCGGTAAAAGTAATCATAGCTGCCCGTAAAATCGTAATACAGGGGGGTGGAAAAAAACTGCTGTTTCATGCCCGTGAACACGATTTCCGGATACTGCTGAAGAGTCCGGTCGTTGTTGACGGCGGAAAAGTCGTCCGTGGAACTGACGCGGGCCATCAGGCTGAAGTTGTTCCATCCCTTGTACACCCGCGCGGACGACTCCAGGGACGGCAGAGACTCGTTGCCCTGAAAGGGAACCTTGCGAAACGGGTCGGTCTCGGTGGTCGCGTAGTTGGCCAGGTAGTAGTTGTGGGCGTTGAAATCCCGAAAATACCAGGAATCGGAAACGCGCCTTATGTCCGTCCGGATGTAAAACTGGGAATCAAAATTCGTCTGGTGATTAACATAATAAGACCAGCGCCTGTGCATTCCCTGCCAGTCGCGGCTCTGGCTGCCGACCGCGGCGGTTTCCGTGGCGTGCTTGTTGTCTTCCATGAAATCCCCGTAAAGAGTGCCGAAGGATTTGCCGCCCGCATAGTAGCGGAATTCAGCCCCCTGCTTGTATCCCCTTTTTTCCATGTAGCGCGAAAAGAACGTCGCATCCATCTGAGGATTGATCGCCCAGAAAAAGGGGATTTCGATATCGATGCCGTCTTTATCTTTGGAATAACCGAGGTAGGGGAAAAGAAATCCCGACTGGCGCTTGGTTTTTGCGGGAAACGCGATGAGCGGCGTATAAAAGACCGGCAGATGCCTCGCCCTCAGCCGGGCGCCTTTCATCAATCCGTACCCTTCCAGCGTCACTTTCATCGAACGTCCGGCAATTTCCCAGTCCGGGTTGTCCCCGTCGCAGGTGGTCGCCACGGGTTGATCGATGAAATAGGTGTTCTCGCCCGTTTTTTCGATTCTGTTGCCGCTGATGTAGAAATGATTGCGCGCGTAAAAGGCTTTGGAGTTGTAGGCCACGCCGGTTTTATCCTCAACGTTGACCACGATTTTATCCCCCGCAAGGGAATCCCGGGCCATTTGAAGCAGGGCGTTTCCCCAGGCGGTCGCCAGATTGCTTTTGCGGTCATATTCGGCGCTGGCAGCGGTCAAAACACCGTCGCCGTAAGTGATCACAACATTCCCCCGCGCAGCGTACAGGTCCTTTTCCTGATCGTAGGACAGCTCATCCGCTTCGATTTGCACCGGCGCGTCTTCGGGCATCTTCAAGTCCTGGGTCCAGCCGCCCTGTGCGGGCCAGAGCCAGAGGATCACCCCCAGCATCATGACCATATGTCGTCTCAGCAAAACCTGCAAATTCTTTATCCCCGGTTTTTATGACACGCAGGAAAGGAAAAACCCCTCTTCACTCTTCACTTTCCACTTTCCACTTTTCACTTATTCGCGTCAGGCTTTACCACAAGAATTCAATTGATGAAACGACTGTTTGACCTCTCCGGCAAGATAAAGAGACCCGAGGGCGCAGATCACATCGCTTTCCTGCGCCATCCCCAGCGCCGTGTGGATCGCCTCATCGACCGTTTTTGCCGCCACCGCCTTAAATCCCATTTCCTTCATCTCGCGGGCGAGCTGCTGCGCCGGCACGGCCCGCGCTGTTTTCAGCGGCGGCAGAATCGTAACGGCGGCCAAAGGGGCGATCTTTTTCAGCATGGCGCGGTAATCCTTGTCCGACAAAACGGCAAAGATCAGAATCAGACGCCTTCGGGAAAAATATTTTTTCAGCGCGCGGCACAGAGTCCGGACGCCGGAAGGATTATGCGCGCCGTCCAGCAAAAAAACCGGCCGGTCGCGAAGGATTTCCATGCGGGCCTCCCAGCGCGTTTTCTTCAGGCCGGAAACAACGGCCGCATCGCTGATCTTTAAACCGTGTTCCTCAACGATTTCCAGGGCGGCCAGCGCCAGCGCCGCGTTGGCCAACTGGTGGGCGCCCGCAAGCGCAACGCGAAGACCGCTGATCTTCCGGCGGATTCCGCAATAGTCCACGCGGCCGTCCGGCCGCTGAATGATTTTAAAATCCTTTCCAAGACGAAAGAAACGGGATTTTTTTTGGCGGCAGATGAAGGCCAGATGATCCGTTACCTTCTGCTGTGTTGCGCCGGTTACGCAGACTCCCCCCTGCCGGATGATTCCGGCCTTTTCTCCGGCCACCGCCGTCAGGGTGCGGCCCAGATAAGCCGTGTGCTCAAGCCCGATATTGGTAATGACGGAAACCAGCGGCCGGCATACATTGGTCGCGTCGAGCCTGCCGCCAAGGCCTGCTTCCATCACTGCGATGTCCACCCGCGCCCGCTGAAAATAAATAAACGCCGCCGCTGTGAGCGCTTCAAAGTAGGATACGGGTCCGCAGACTTTGGCCTGAATTTCCGAGAGGATGCTGCCCAGATCGCGCTCTGGAATTTTTTTTCCGTTCAGCGCAATCCGCTCCCGGACATCCACCAGGTGAGGCGACGTGTAGAGCCCGGTCCGGAAACCCGCCTCCTTCAGAATGGAAGCGGCCATCGCGGCCGTTGACCCTTTGCCGTTCGTGCCCGCGATCAGCAGCGCGGGATATTCGTTCTGCGGGAAGCCGAACCGCTCCAGAAGCCCGGTGATCGCTTCCAGGCCGAATCGCATGACGTCGATGTTCAGGCCGGCAAGATATGCGGAGGGCTTCAAGGGATTCATGGGGTAGCCCGTAAATTAAATGCGGATGACCTGGCCGTCTTGAATGATGTGAATCTTTCGATCCGGTATCCTTGCGACTTCGCGGCGAATGGTTCCCGCGTATCTCGGTTTCATGTGGTAAAGGTAAACATCCGGTCTTGAGTCTTTCATTTTTTTCAGCTCCGCCGCAAGCGTCACGGAGGTGAGGTGGCCTGTTTTATCCGCGAGGCTCTGCATCGCGGCGGGCAGAGACGTTTCCACAAAAATCGCCTGAAGGCCTTTTGCGGCCCCGGCGACTTTCCATACCTCGTGGGTAGGCCCCGTATCTCCCAGGAAAAGAGCCGCCTTCCCCTGCGACTCCATCAAAAACCCCATGGTTTCCACGGTATGATGAACCGGAATGGCCCTCACCCGCCAATCGCCGAATGTTTTTTTCCGGCCGGGAGAGAGAATCTCAAATTTGACCGTGGGATTTTGAGCACTGGGGATTCTGGTAAAATCAGGCCAGATGACGTTATTGAAAAGATGGCGGCGGATATTTTCAATGATACCCCGGCTGCTGCAAATCCGAAGAGGGGTCTTTCGCTTCGCGAAGCAGAGATTGTCCGCCAGAAACATGATGTCGCGCACGTGGTCCAGATGGGCATGCGTGACCAGAATGCAATCGATGAGAAGCTGCTCCCGAAGCGTCAGGACCTGCGTGATGGCGCCCGCGTCGATCAGGATGTTTTTTCCGACGAGAAAACTGGTCGTATTGTAATTCGGCAACTGCGAGCCGTGGCAACCCAGAATCCGTATTTTCATGTCAAGCTCCCGCTTTTCAATCTATGAGCCGCTTGACGCGGGACGCTATCATACCTTCGGCAGGCAGGCAATGATTTTGTAAGCGCATGACGCCTAAAGGCTTTTCGATCCATGCCCCGCGCTCCGGACCGGCCCGAAATCCCGTCTGCTTTCCCCGAAAAACCTGTTCCATAACGAAAGGGGAGAGAAGCATCCCTTCCCTCCCCTCCCCTTCTTTTCTTTAGAGCGCGGCGACGGTCCTGAAAATCCCCGTCTATTCATTCATCGCGTATTCGCCGTTCAGGGCAAAAACATACTTGTTCCAGACCCGTTCATACTGGGCGTCATCTCCCGCCGCCTTGATCAGCATGATTTCCTTGCAGTAGGCGCGCTGTTCGTCCTTCGTGTTGTGCATTCCGTAGATCTGCAGGGCGAAGCGGGCGAAATCGCGCACCATGAAATCAAAAATCTGGTTGAGCACGTCGGGATCGATATTGTCAAATTTGGCCTGCTCCAGAATCAGCTGCCCATAGACCACGATGGAGAACATCTCTCCCAGCGGCAGAGAAAACAGCGGATCCATATCCTGAGCCTTGTCCGGGCCGGCTTTCTCCAGCAGCTCCTTGAACAGCTCAATCTGTTTGATGAAAATGGCCACATTGGGAAGCTGCTTATTCGCGTCGAAAACAGGCTTGTAGTCATGGAACTGAACGGACCCCAGGCCTTTGGTCGGTCCCTGATTGAAGAGAAACATGTCATCCTTCAGAGAGAAATCGGGCGCAACCGGAGAATAAGCGGCGGCATTGAAAAAATAATTCTTCATGAACTTGCGGATCAGTTGAACATTGACGTGAACCGTCCCCTCCAGCTTGGAAGGCCCCCGGATATCGCTGGCGCCGAGGGAAAAATAGGTGTCTTTTTCAAATCCCTTGGCTGCAATGACTTCCCACAGAAGATTGATCACGTCCTCGGCCTGAAGCGTCACCTTCATCTTGCTGGTGGGATTGTAGAGAAGATAACGGCGGTCTTGCGCGTTGGCGTTGCGGAAATAATCGGTCGAACGGCGCTGGTAAAGCTTCATGCCCACAATACGCAGCCAGGCATCCATGAAATTCTTCTTCACATGCGGCATGGCGGTCACGGGAATGCCGTAAAGAACGCGGTTTGCGGCATGGGTGATGGCTTCATAAAAGCAATGCTCCGCGACGCCGAGGGAGGCCGGACCGATGTTGAACTTGCCGATATTCACGGTATTGAGCGCGGAATCCCAGGCGTGCGGTCCGCGCGACAGAATATCGTCTTCGCCAATGGGGTAATCATGAAGCGCGAAGTTGGAAACATATTCCTGATGGGAAATGACATTCTTCTTCAGCTCGTAGGCCTTGTGGCGGTAATTGGTGACAAAAAAGGTATAATCGTCCGTGCCGTCCTTCACCTTGCCCAGCGTGGAAACCATCTCCGCTTCGTTGCCGTTGCCGATGTAGTATTTTTCCCCGTTGGCCGCCCAGGTGCCGTCCGGTTTGGGCGTCAGATTGGTTTCCGTGGAGTAAATGTCCGCCCCATGCGCTTTTTCGGACAGACCGAAGGCGAAGATCGCCCCTTTTTTGAGCAGGTCGGCCGCTTTTTGCTTGGCTTTTTCATTGGGGCTCATCCAGATGGGCCCAAGTCCCAGAATGGTGACCTGGAAACAATACCAGTAGCCCAACCCGTAAAAGGCCAGAAGTTCACTATACTCGCTGTTGCGGGCCGTGTCCCAGCGGCAGTCCGGATCGCCTCCCCCATACTGGCTGGGGGTTAGAAGTTTGGCAAAGATCTGTTCCTTGCCGATAAAATCAATGAATTCGCGATACCAGACTTTCTTGTTGTAATCTTCCGTGATGCGTGTTTTGCCCATTCTCTCAAAGAAGGCGATGGTTTTTTCCATAATGGCCTGTGAACCTTTGTCAGACATGAGGCTCTGATACTTCTTCGGCTGCAGCAGATAATTCATACGGTGCTCCTTTCATCCTGTAAAAATTCTTTTGAGGCGCAATTTACGATATTTTCAAAAAAAGAGCTACTTAAAAAAATCGGAGCGGGGCAGGTTAATGAACTCGTGAAGACGCTGTTCTCCATAGAGAAGAATGTCTCTCATGGCCTCCCGCGATTGAACCGGATCTCTCCGGCCCAGATGATCCAGGAAACGGCGGTTCAGCGCCAGGGATTTCTCCGGAGCCCCCTTGAGGGAATAAAAAAAGCCTGTAAATACGACATAGACCTGTTTCATGGAGGTGAAGATAAGCCGGATGATGATGTCACCGGAAACCAGGATGACGCGGTAGTGAAAACTGTAATCCAGCTCCGCCAACTTTTGAGGAAACTTCAGGTTTTTCTCCTTTTCCATCAGATTTTTCTTCAGGAAGGCCATGTCATCCTCCGTGATGCGCGATGCGGCAAGCTCCGCGGTGAGCGTCTCATTGACTTCGCGGAAGTTCAGGATCGACTGCATGGTCTGCGGCTCCACGCTTCTGTTTGTCAGCATAATCTGGGCAAGCATTTCCAGTGTGCAATGGGCGTTAAAATCCTTTACATACGTCCCGCTCTGCGGCCTGGTTTCAGCAAAACCAGAGCCGACAAGCCGGGTCATGGCCTCGCGGATGGCGGGCCGGTTTGTTCCATAGATTCCGGCCAGATCGCGCTCCGTGGGAAGCCTGCTGTCAATTTTATAGGTTCCGTTGATAATGCCGCGTCGAATGTCCTCATATATTTTTTCCGAAAGTTTCCGTGCCATGTTGTGCTCCCGCTTTTTTAAAACTTCATCTCCGGAAAGGCTAATCCCATTTTCTCAAATCAAATGTCCACTGAATTTTTCGGCGCCCTGCTCCCTGCATGTCTGAAAATATGTCTTGACAAAATTGGCTATACCAATTTAGATATATATACGATTTTGAAAAAAAAGAAAGGAGAAAGCCCATGAAAATATCAAAAATCGAACTTTACCACGTATCGGTTCCTCTCAAGGAAACCTTCTGGCCGACCTGGATTCCCGGATACCCGCAGACGCACAACAAATTTACACTGATCCGCCTGGTAACGGATGAAGGAATCGAGGGGTGGTCGGCCGGCTCCGCCCTGGGTGTGGAACGCGAAGGACTGGGAGACCTTCTGGGCGGATACCTCCTTGGCGCCGACCCCTCCGATATCGACCGGGTTCAGGGATTGCTGAAACAGGCCGGTTTTCTCGGCTGGAGAAATTTCTGGATAGAACCCGCCTGCTGGGACATCATGGGGAAAAAGGCGGGAAAACCCGTTTACGAGCTTTTGGGCGGCAACGCCCGCCCCATTGAAGTCTATTGTTCAACCGGGGAAATGCGTGATCCGGCCCAAAGGATTGAAGGCCTGCAGGAAATGAAAAAACAGGGATTCAAGTGCGCCAAGCTTCGTGTAAAAAGCATCCGGCTGGAGGATGATATCCGTCAGATCGAGGCCGTCCGAAAAGGCGTAGGCGATGACTTTGTGCTGGGGGTGGATGCTAATCAGGGCTGGCTTGTCACCATCGTGGACAAAATTCCGGCGTGGGACCTTGCCAGGGCGAAGACGTTTGCCGACGCCTGCGCCGCGAACGGCTTTGAATGGCTTGAAGAACCCCTGGACTCGAGGGACTATGACGGCAATGCCGAACTGAAAAAATATTCCAAAGTGAAAATCGCGGGCGCCGAGCTGAACTACGGCTGGGACGAAATAAAAATCATGTTTGAAAAGGACTGCTTCCACATCTATCAGCCCGACGCCACCTTTGCCGGCGGGATCGCCCAGGTCAAAAAAGTGATTGATGAATGTAAAAAGCGCGACCGCCTCTACACGCCGCACACCTGGACCAACGGCATCGGCTTTTACGTGAACTGGAACCTGGTTCTGGCGGACCGGGACAACAAGCTCCCTCTGGAGTATCCTCTTGAATATCCATCGTGGATACCTCAGTTCCGGGAGGGAATCATATCCCCGATCATTCCGGATAAAAACGCCATGCTGCAGCCGTTTAAGACGCCCGGACTCGGGTTCGAAATCAACAAAAAGCTCCTGGGAAAATACGGCAAACGCTTCTTTAAAATGACGGAAACCGGTCTTAAAATAAAAGTCATTCGGGAAAAAGGCCTGAGAGAAGCCCTGAATCTGAAGAAAAGGAAAGAATCAAAGGCATAGAAAATTCAAACCAGCCGTTTCATTGTCCGGCCAGAACTGAAACTAAAACAGAGAAGGAGAACGACCATGAAAGGCAAATCCTCCCCATGTCCCGCGCGCTGGAGATTGCGACTGATTTTTTTGATCCTGCCGGTTCTGATGATGCTCAACGCCGGAGCGGCTTTTGCCGGAGAAACCCTCTACCGCAATCTTTCAGCGGCGGCAAAAAATAAAGATTCCACCCTTTTCACGGAACTGACCGCAAGCGGCCGGACAGCCGACTGGGCAACAGCCGAAGAAACGGCGTTCGAAGGAAATCTGCGCTTCCTGGAAGGCGTCATGCCCGCGGACGGCGAACCCTCCGGACTTTTTATGGTTCGGCGCCTCGACGGCCAGCTCTTTATCGTGTCTATTCCTCCGGCCCGGGAAATGGAAAAAACCGGAACCGCGCGGCACTATGCCAACCTCAAAGAGATGCTGGGCAACAAACTGGTTTTCAAGGCTCTTCTGGCGGAAGGGATTGTGAACGGGAAATCCTACACCTACATCCGTTTTCTCGAACCTCCGGCCCAGCTCATGCTGGACCGGATTTTTAAAGTTTCCATCGTTTTGATGTTTTTCTTCGTCATGCTCGGAATGGGCCTCAACCTGACCGTCAACGATTTCAAGCTGGTCGTTCAGAAACCGAAAGGGATCGCCGTCGGCATTCTTCTGCAGTGGTTTCTCATGCCCCTGCTGGCCCTGGGGATGGCGTATGCCCTGGGCTTTTACCATAACTTTCCCTTTATCTATGCCGGCCTCGTGTTGATCTGCGCCTGCCCCGGCGGGGTCACTTCCAATCTCATGACCTACTATGCCAAAGGGGATTTGGCGCTTTCCATCTCATTGACGTCCATTTCCACGCTGCTGGCCCTGTTCTTCACCCCTCTGATCATGACGGTCTTATGCGCCAACATTCCCGACATCAACATCCCCACGGGGCTGATCGTGCAGACCATCATCGTTCTGGTGATTGTGCCCCTGATCCTCGGCATGTCCATCCGGCACAAATGGCTTAACTTTGCCGTCAAAACCACGCCGTTTTTCTCGGCTCTCGGCGTGATCGCCCTGCTGCTGGTCATTGGCGTGGGACTTTATACCAACGTTGAAAAATTCGCGGAAACCCATCGATACAGTGTCGTGTTTTACATCATGGTCGTTTTCCTGTCGGTCATGGGAATGCTGCTTGCCGCTTTCGTTCCCAAACTCTTCCGGATAGAAAACTATCAGGCCAGGGCCATCTCGATAGAGGTGGGCCTGCGCAACTCTACGCTGGCCATAACAATTGCCCTGTTAATTCAGGACCTTATGGGTGACTTCTACAGCTCCATGTTCGTCACGACGGCCATTTACGGCATTACGATGTATATAACCGGTTTTTTAATGATCCTTTTGTATAAAAAGATTCTGCCTCTGGAGGCGCAAAAATCCTGAAACAGGGCCTGCTCAGGTTTAACGTCCCTGCTTCAGCAGATTTTGCCAGGTGTGACGCTCCAAAAACGAGCCGGGGACATTTTGCTCCATTTCTTCAAACAGGGCGAAAGTCACGGCAAAGGTCATGAAATTGGAATCGCCGAGCTGCCTGCGGACATAGTCGCGGGCGGAAAGATCGGTCATGCCCACCACGGCGCGGGGCCTGGCGGATTTTGATTCGCGATAAGGATAGATGCCGATCGTCTGGCAGCCCGCCGCATACGGCATGGTCACGTTTTCATTATCGCCGCGTCCGTAGTTGGCCAGCACCGTCAGAGCGGAAAGCTGGTCGGGATCGGCAAAGAAAATAATCGTCTGCGGTTTTTCTTTGGCCGGATCGACGTCGGAAAGCGGTTTAAAGACAACGTAGGCAGAGGGAACGTCCGTCATCGGCAGAGCCTCGACAAATTTTTCCACCAGCTTCGGATTTTTGATATAGCGCTCGCCCTGCAGAAAATTTTCATAACTCTCTTTGGTCATGAAGGGCTTGACCTGCTCGGCAAGCTCGGCGCCGCCGGGGCGACCGGCATTCCCCGAGGACAGAAAATAGCAGAACCCCTCCAGGCCGCCGGGAAAATTCAGATACTGATTGCCGAACCCAAGCCCGACCCCGCCGCCGACACAGCCGAAGGTTTTTTTATCGGCCGCGGCAGACCGTCCCTTGGCCGCCGAAACGGCGAGCCACATCACGCAGCCCCACTTGCCGGGGGAAAACTGCATTGCGCCTTCGGGCTTTTCATCCGACCACAGAATCGCCACCGGCTCATATTGAAGTTGAAGGGCTTTGGCTATAAGGCTTTCCATACGGGTTCCTCCTCATGGTTTTGTGAATTATACTTTTCGTACCGCGAAAAAGAAAGGTTCTTTTTCGCCCGGCCCGGCGATTCCTTATCCCGCGGGCGTCGCTATTCCAACATCCCGGGCTGGAATCGGTTGCGGTCTTTCTCAAAAAAAACCCCCTGGAGTCTTGACACGCCAAACGGCCTTGGCCTATACTCCGGAAGCACAAAATATCTTCCATTATTTTTCCATCCATCGACCGGGGACCGCATGAACAGATATCGTCCATTAAGAAAACAATAGCCCCTGAATCGCTTCGGAGGATCCGCCATGAAAAAGCCCCTGAAAATCGCCGTCATCATCCTTGCCGTCATTCTCGCCGTCATCGTCGCCGTGTCCGTGCTGATCAAGTCCTTCCTGACGGAAGAGAGGGTGCGCGCGCTCGTTGTGGAGACGGTGGAAAAGTCGCTTCACCGCAAGACCGTGATCGGCGCGGTTGATGTCAGTCTCTTTCGGGGAATTGTCGTCCGGGATTTTGAAATCCGCGAGCCAGATGCCGAGTCCGTCTTTTTCAGAACAAAGGAATTTATTCTTGCGTATCAGCTCCTGCCCCTGCTGACCCGAAGGCTGGTGATCGATCAACTGAGCATCACGGACGCCGAAATCAGCGTGAAGGTCAACCCCGACGGCACCTATAATTTCTCCGACATGGCCCGGACGGATAAGCCCGAGGAGATCAAGGAAGAAGAGAAAGGCGCTTCGGGGCTTCCGGTCGCCCTGAATGTGAAAACCATCAGGATCGAAAACGCAAAGCTCGGCTACGCGGACCCTATGGGAAAACTTCAGAAAGCGGATGTGGTTCTCCAGGCGGAGTTAAACCTCACCGGACATTCGCCATCCGCTCTTTCCTCGTCGGGATCGTTCGAGGTCACCCTGGCTCAGGCGGTGGTGAAGGACAAAAAGACGACACTGAAAGACCTACGGACGACGGCCCGCTACAGTCTGGACGCGGACATGGAGGCGAAGCGTCTGACCCTCCATTTTGTCGATCTGGATATTATGAAAATCCCCGTCAACATTTCGGGCACGGTGGACTATGCTTCGCCCACTGCCTATGCTCTGGCCGTCAAGGTGCCGGACTGCAATCTCTCGCAAATCCCTCCGGATCTCGCCTCCGCCTTCCTCCCCGGGGAAATGACCTTCGGCGGAAATATATCGATCCTCCTTCATCTTGCCAAAAAAGCCGGTGCGGAAAATTCCGCGGATATCGACGGCCAGATCAGGATGAACCGGACCTCCTTCGCCAATCAGAGCCTGAACCTTGTTTTGGATGGGATCGTGAAACTGACGCAGGATGTAATCCGGCTGGAAAGCGTAAAGCTTATCGCCGGCCGCAATGCAGCCGACATTTCGGGAGCGGTGAAAAACTACCGGGAAACCCCCGACATCACCGTCAGCGTCCAAAGCAAATTCATCTCTCTCGATGACCTCCTGGTTCCCGCCCCCGCTTCCGCCAAATCGCGGGAGAAGGCTGAAGCCGGCAAAGATAAAAAAAGTATGGAGGCGAAAAAGGAATTGGAGCCGATGGATTTGAAGCTGAAAGTCAACGCTTCTCTGGACATCGATAAAACCAGCTACAAGGGAATTGCCATCACCGGCTTCAGATCCCGGTATGAGCTCAAAAACAACCTCTTCACCGTCCCTTACCTGAAAGGCAACACGCTGAGCGGCGCCTTTGCGCTTAAGGGAGCCGTCAACCTGGCGCAAAAAGGAACCCGATACAATCTCCACGCGGACCTGAACGGCGTCCGGGTGGAAGAACTGGTCCAGATCGCCGCGCCAAAAGCAAAGGGCGTGATTTCCGGAGTGCTGTCCGGCAAGGCGGAGTTTACCGGCGCGGGCACGCTTTCCGAAAACATCAAGCGCAACCTGAAGGGAAACGGCAAATTCACGATTCAGAAGGGAGCCTTGAAAAATGCCGAAATCATCACCGGCCTTCTGGCCATCCTCGGGCTGAAAGGAATGAAAGAAATTCCCATCGATAAGGCCGACAGCACTTTTACCGTTGCCGACGGGATCGTGAATCTCAAAACGCTGATCGGCGGCAAAGACATGATGATCGATGAAAAGGGAACGATCGGAATGGACCAAAAGCTGGACCTTGGCGTTCTGGTCAAGGTTTCCGACCGACTGGCGCCCGGCGTGGTCAGCCAGTCGTCCGTCGCCAAGTTTCTTTCCGGCGAAAAGGGATGGACCAGCGTACCGCTGAAAGTGGAAGGCACCCTCTCCAAGCCGTCCTACGGCATCGACACGAAAGCCGTCGGCAAAAAAGTGACGGAAGGCCTGCAGCAAAAGGCGGGCGAAGAGCTGCGCAATATTCTGCTGAAAGACCGAAAGCCGCCCGCCGCGGGCAAAGAGGGCAAAAGTTCAAACGGCAAAAGTCTGATCCGGGATATCTTCGGCAGATGATTTTCGATTGAAAGAGCGTGTTACATCGGAGCGTCTGCGCGTCACTTTTGCGGCCGATGCAAGCATGGTATTGCTCTACTGAAACATCGGATTGGCCATTCGTGGAAGAGCTCAAAGTGCAGCCCATCTCCATTCGCGGCATTCAGCGCCGCATGGAACGTTATGCCCGCAAGAAGAACGGAAAACTTTTTGTCCACAAGGGAATTCATGATAGTTGACTGTAATGTTGTTTATTTAATTTTGCTATTTTATGCTACATTATAAGTGGTAATAGTTGAATAAATTGCCGATAAGATTAATTATCATGGTTCGTTTCATCGCATAATGCTAAATTGTCTTATTACGAAAAAAGGAGGAAGGACAATGGGAACAGTCTTAAAAAGTGCTTTGCCGCTGTTTATTTTTATGATGGCACTATCGGTGATGTCGTGCGCCAACACAGAGGATAATGAATTGTTTGTTCACAAATCACCCGATTTTACTTTGACCGTTCCCAAATGGGTTGATCAAAAAGCCTCGCAGGATCCGTATAATATTTTCAGGAGACAGCCCTACGCCGGGGCGGCTACAACTCTTGACATTGCGATAAAAGATATTCCCGCCGGCAGGACTTATCGTGAGACGCCAAGTGTATTTAAAAAGGGCCTTGAGAGCCTGTGGAAGGGCTCTGACGTTAAAATACTTCATGAAAGAGAAATTAAACTGAAGGATGGCACACAGGCATACGAGTTTGAGGTGAAATGGAAATATGGAATGTGGCCTTTACGTTCCTATGCTGTGGTCGTTTTTAAAGATAATAAAGCAATTTTGGCTGTCGTCACCTCATTATTGCGGGTCGGAGACAACCTGAAGCAGTATCCTCTTTCTCTGAAATTGAAATAGCAGGAAGCACAAAACATCGTAAAAGAATAATATGGAAAACACCCAAAACCGCTTCGTGTATCTGGATAATATCAGAAACGTTCTTGTTTACAATGTTGTTCTGGTACACGTTATTTCAATGTTCGCCTATCCGCTATCGTTCTGGTGGGCTGTCATTGATAAAGAGGGGTCATCCAGATTTTATGAGACATCTCTGATCCCGATGGACATTTATTTGATGCCCTGCCTGCTGTTTATTGCCGCACTATTCATCTTTCCATCATTGAAAAAAAGCACTCCCCTTGAGTACATAAAAAATAGATTTATGCGGCTTTATGTGCCGGTCATCGTTTTTCTCTTTTGTGCAGGTGATGTCTTCAATCAGCTCCGCTTGAAAAGGTTGAATCCTGTCAGTCCGGATTATTCAGAGACATTTCTTAATTTCTGGCGTGCTTTTGTTGACATGCCTGGAATCTATCTAACCAGTTCCCAAAAAACATTGAATACGGTTGATTTTAACCTTTCGCATACCTGGTTTTTGACTTTGCTCTTTTTGATAACACTGGCGGTTGTTTTATTGAGCCTGCCTTTCAAAAGAAAAAACAGTGAACCAAAAAAAGTGAACAGCCGAAAAAAAATTATACTTCAAACCATCGTCTTTGCCGTGATGATGAGCATTGTTTATGCCGCCGCCATGATAAATTATGTAATTCATCATATTGATTTTGGTTCATGGATCATTATAGGCAAGACGCTGCAGTTTCAAACCGATAAAATCTGGATACTTATCCCTATGTTTTTATTCGGCTTATATGCTTACAAAAAAGAGTGGCTCACCCGGGGTGATATCGGCACCTGGAAGATATGGGGAGTACTGGCATTCATTCCTCTTGCACTATATGTTCTTTTTTACCATATCGGCATCCTGTCCACACTTGACGAAATATTAAAAGTTGTTGAGCATAATATGCAATTTGACAATAAAATAGCTTCGCCGCTTATGGATGGTTCCGTTCAGCTTTCATTTTTGTGCACCTGGGTTTTATTGCCGCCGGCATGCATTTTTCTTTTGATGTTTTTTCTTTCTTTTGCTAAAAGATTCTTCAACAAACCGAATGCGATAACAACCTTTTGCTCAAAACATTCCATCAATGTGTATATTCTTCATTATATCCCTGTTCTTATTTTACAATATACCTTTCTGAATGTGCCCATTATACCTGTTTTGAAAGTGATGCTGATGACCGTTATCGTGATTCCCGCGTGTTTGTGGTTGAGCCATCGCCTGGTGTATCCGTATCCTAAAATAGCCATCGGCTTCTTTATCGCTCTGAAGCTGGTCGCACTCGCTGCCGGGTTTACCTTTTACTACTTAGCGCTCCTTGCCCTGATTTTCATCTCGTTTGCCGGTGCTATCCATGAATCTGCAAGATTCGTAGTCGCCCAAAAGGACAGGCTGAAATCTGCATGATACGGACAAAGAGATTGGCATTCCCTTTTATGCACGTTTCATCTGGTAATAATTGATGTTGGGGAATTGATCGGCGTGAACATTAGCAGGTGAAAGATAAAAGTACGTATTAAACGGATGAACCTTATTTTTTCTGCATCGGAAAAAACAAAGAGACTTTTGTGCCTCGTTCCGGCCGGCTTTCGATTTCCATCCTGCCGCCGTGCGCGAGCATCAGATGTTTGACGATCGACAAACCCAGGCCCGTGCCGCCCAGCTCGCGGGAGCGCGTCTTGTCCACACGGTAAAAGCGCTCTCCCAGACGCTGTATTTCCTCCGCAGGAATTCCAATGCCGGTGTCGCTGATCTTCAAAATCACCTGCTCGTCTCTTTCTTCGGCCTCCATCGTGATCCGGCCCCCCTCCGGCGTAAACTTTACGGCGTTGTCCAGCACGTTGACCAGGATCTGGCTGAGCCGGTCCCGATCCGCCTTAACGGGCCTGAGATTCTGCGGCAACCGGTTTTGCATGGTGATGGTTTTGGCCGCGGCTTTGGCATCCAGAAGGGAAACGACGTTATCCATGGCTTCCGGAAGGAAAATATCTTCGAAGCAAAAAACCACCTCCCCGAGTTCAATCCTGGACAGGGTCATCAGGTCTTCCACCAGGCGATGGAGCCGCCGGGCCTGTTTGAGCATGATGTCGGTGAACCGCTTCGCGTCCTCGGGGTTCTCCAGGGCGCCGGCCTGAAGCGTTTCCAGATAGCCGATGACGGCCGTAAGCGGCGTGCGGATTTCATGCGTGACATTGGCCACAAAGTCCGTCCGGACGCGCTCCAGTTTTTTAAGCCGGGTCACGTCATGGAAGACGATCATGACTTTTTCTTCCCCGGGAAGCCCCTGAACTTCGGACAGGCTAACGCTCATGATCACCGTTTCGGCGATGCCCAGCGCAATTTCGCGCGAAATACTTTGCCGGGTCTGCTTAAAACCTTGAAACGCCTTCTGAAGTTCGGCGTTGCGGAAAGATTCCAGAAGCGTCTTGCCCAGAAAGTCTTCGTATTGGCCGGAAAGAATGCCGGCCAGCGCAGGGCTCAAAAATTCGATCTTTTCATCGTTGTTCAGGATCACCACGCCTTCGTTGATGCTGGTCAGCGCGGTCATCAGCTTGCTTTTTTCTTCCTGGGCCAGCCGGATCTTGTCCTTGAGCTCCTCCACCAGATAGTTGATGTTATCCGCCAGCGTCCGGGTTTCATCGGACGTCCTGATCATGATGGAGCCGACGGGCTGCCCCTTGCGCAGCCGCTGCGTAAATTCCTCCATCGACCGGATGGGGGCGGCCAGCCGGTAGGAAAAAAACAGGGCGGCGATCAGAGACACCAGCGCGCCGATCAGCATGGCCAGGAAGATGGACCGATAAACTTGTTCAACCGCGCTCTGGACATCGTGAAGCGGACGAGCCAATCGGACATAGCCGCCGATTTTCGGCCCGTTTTTGAGGACCACAGCCACGTAAAGCATGTTCACGCCCAGCGTGTTGCTGTATCGGACGGATTTACCGACACCCTTCAATCTGGCTTCCTGAATTTCCGGACGAAACAGGTGGTTTTCCAGTCCGGCGATCGCCTTCTCTGAATCGGCAAAAACAACGCCGCGCTCGTTCACGAGCGTCACGCGGGACTTGGATATTTTACTGATCTGCTGAAGATGCGCGGACATGGCCTTGGGGGCGCTCAGATCCACCAGTTCGGCGTAATGCATCAACTCCTGTTCGATTCCGGCCGTCATAATTTTGGAAAGCTGATCTTTTACCAGCAGATGCAGGACAAAGAACGACACGCTGATGATCACCAGATAGGAAAATAATATTTTGAGGAATAAATTGCGCTTCACACGGCCTCCTCAGGTCGTCCCACCGCAGGATTGATGGCGCACGCAGGTGCCCGTCACCATATAGGTCACCATGTCGGCAATGCCCTTGGCATGATCGGCGATCCGTTCCATGTTCTTGGAAACCTGCATCACCATCAGAGCCCGATGAATGTTTTTGGAATCCTCCATCATGAAGGTCAGCAGCTCGCGGAAAATCTGCTCGTTCAGATCGTCGATCACCTGTTCCAGCCGACGGACCTTCTCCGCCTTCTCCAGGTCTCCGGCAATAAAGCTGTCCAGGGAATCCCTGATCATCTCGCCGACCAGCTCGGACATGCGCGGCAGATCAATGTAAGGCTTGAGCTGCGGCTCTTCGTTGAGCCGCATGACCTTTTCGGCAATGTTCACGGCCATATCCCCGATGCGCTCCAAATGGCCGGTAATCTTGATGGCGGTTGTGATGAAACGCAAGTCAATGGCCGTAGGCTGGCGAAGCGCCAGAATCTTGATGCAGCGCTCTTCCAGTTCGGTGTCCAGGCGGTCTATTTCATCATCCTCCCGGACGACCTGATGGGCAAGCTGCGTGTCGCGGCCGGACAGAGACTTCATCGCCTTGCGGATCGCCGTCTCGGTCAGCGCGCCCAGATAGATCAGGCCGTCCTTGATCGCCTGCAGCTCCTTTTCATAATGCAAGCTGGTGTGTCGTTTTTCTTCCATTTCATCCTCCAGCAGGGAACGGTTTAAAACCGTCCCTGCAAATCATTTTAAAGACACGGCTTTGCAAAATACCCTAAAGGGCACGCGAGGTTTAGCTGCAAGGCGCGCAAATTTCGAGGAATGAGGCGTATAGCTTCATACGCCGCAGTGACGCAGAATGCAGCGCAACGCAGCAGATAAGCCTTTTTCCAAAGTCGTTCAATCATCCGAAGCGCCCCGTAATGTAGTCCTCCGTCTGTTTGACGTCCGGCTTGGTAAAGATTTTCTCCGTTTTGTTGTATTCAATCAAATTCCCCAGATAAAAGAAAGCGGTTTCATCCGAGACGCGGGCGGCCTGCTGCATGTTGTGCGTAACGATGATGATGGTGTATTTTTCTTTTAACTCCTCGATCAGTTCTTCAATCTTGGCGGTGGAAATGGGATCCAGCGCCGAGGTCGGCTCGTCCATCAGCAAAATGTCCGGCTTCATCGCCAGCGCCCGCGCGATGCACAGGCGCTGCTGCTGCCCGCCGGAGAGATTCATGGCGGATTTGTTGAGGATATCCTTCACCTCATCCCACAGCACCGCCTGTCTCAGGCTCTGTTCCACCAGGGCGTCCATATCCACGTTGGGAATGCCGGTGGTGAGCCTGGGACCATAGGAGATATTGTTGTAGATGGTTTTGGGAAACGGATTGGGTTTCTGAAAAACCATGCCGATCTTGCGGCGGATTTCCACCGGATCGACGTCCGGAGCGTAGATGTTCCGTCCTTCAAACAGAATTTCCCCTTCCACCCTCGTTGCGTCAATCAATTCGTTCATCCGGTTCAACAGCCGCAAGAGCGTTGACTTGCCGCATCCGGACGGTCCGATGAGCGCCGTGACCTTGTTTTTTTGAAACGTCATGGAAATGTCCGTGAGCGCCCGCACAACCCCGTAGTAAAAGTTCACCTGATGAACGGAAAGGATGACATTGGATTCCATGGCTACCACCTTTTATTTTTTCTCATAGACGCGCGGATCAATATGGCGATCAAGTCAATGCCCAGAACCACCGCGACCAGCACCAGAACGGTGCCGAACTGGATGGGCCTTGTGGCCTCAATATTCGTCCCCGCCGTGGCCAGAACGTAAATATGATACGGCAGGGCCATCACTTCGTCAAAAACCGATCCCGGCAGTTTGGCGGTGAAATACGCGGCAGCCGTAAACATGATCGGCGCCGTTTCTCCCGCGGCCCGCCCGATGCCCAGGATGGAGCCGGTCAGAATGCCGGGGAGCGCGTTGGGCAGCACAATCCGGTAAATCGTCTGCCACTTGGACACCCCCAGGGACAGGGAGGCTTCGCGAAAGGTTTGCGGCACCGCTTTGAGCGCCTCTTCCGATGCTCCGATAATGGTCGGCAGGATCAAAAAACCAAGCGTAAGCGACCCGGAAAGAATACTCGAGCCAAACTTCAGAAAAATGACGAAGAACCCCATGCCGAACAGACCGAAAACCACGGAGGGCACACCGGCCAGGCAGTTGATTCCAACTTTGATGAGCCGAATCACACGGCCCTGCCTGGCATATTCCGTCAGGTAAACGGCCGAGGCGATGCCCAGCGGGAGGCCAATGGCAATCGCGCCGATCGTCAGATAAATCGTGCCCAGAATGGCGGGCATGATGCCGCCCTTCGTCATCGCATCCGTTGGTCTTTGGGTGATGAAATCCCAGCTGATCACGGAGATGCCGTTTGCCAGAATATACAAAAGAATGCCGCCCAGCGCGAGTGTAATGATGAGCGCCGACGCGCGCACCAGCGCAAAGAAAACGGATTGTTTAAAGTAGCGCCAGCGCATCGAAGGGTATTTCAGCATCTTCATGAACATTTCCTTACAGCGTCGCGGAACCGGTCTGACGGAACTTGTGTGAGACGTAATCGGCAATCAGGTTAAACGCCAGCGTAAGAAAGAACAGCACCATGCCGATGGCGAAAAGCGCCTGGTAGTGCGCGCTGCCGTAGGGCGTCTCCCCCATCTCCGCGGCGATGGAGGCCGGCATCGGACGAACCGGGTCAAACAGACTCTCCGGAATCGCCGCCGCGCCGCCCGCCACCATCAAAACAACCATCGTCTCGCCAATCGCCCGGGCCATGCCCAGCATGACCGCCGTGGAAATCCCGGAGAGAGCGGAAGGCACAATCACCATGACAATCGTTTCGAATTTTGTCGCCCCCAGTGCGTAGGAGGCCTCCTTGAATTCGCGGGGAACGGCGTAGAGCGCGTCTTCGGAAATGCTGGAAATCGTGGGAATCGCCATGATCGCCAGAATGACGGAGGCGTTGATAATATTGAGACCCGTGGGAAGATCAAAGGTTTCCTGAAGCCAGGGCGCGACGATGACCATGCCGAAAAATCCCAGCACGACGGAGGGCAATCCGGCCAGCAGTTCAATGACGGATTTGAGGATTTCCTTGATGCGCTGCGGCGCGATTTCCGAGATATAGATGGCCGCCATCACACCCAGCGGCACGGCGATTACCGTGGAGATCAGCGTCACGATGAGCGAACCGACAACCAGCGGAAAGATTCCAAAGGAGGGCGGGTCGTAGGTGGGATACCATTCGATCCCGAAAATAAAATCCTTCACCGACACTTCGCGGAAAAGCGGCAGACCTTCCCGGAAAAGCGAAAAGACAATCAGCCCCAGAACAATCACCGAAACCAGGGCAAAAAGTAAGAAGATATATTTAATGATGATTTCTTTGGTATGACGAGTCATGCTGTCCCGAGCGTCTGCCGTTGGCTTGCTTCACGGTTTTACAACAATAAGTTTCGCTGCGATTGACGAACAGCCCGTCACACCGCAATGAAACTCTTTGAATCTCGCGGGTATTATTTTTTCTTCCCGGTCCTCTTCACTTCAACAAACGGAACAAAACCTTCTTTCGCAACAATTTTCTGACCGGCAGGGGATTTCACAAAGGCAATGTATTTCGCCACGGCTCCTCCCGGCTTGCCGTTTACGTACATGTAAAGTTCACGGGACATGGGATATTCCCTGGACATGGCCGTCTGAAGAGAAGCCGTGATCCCGTTCACCTGAAGGGGCTTGACGCTTTTATTGAGATACCCGATGCCCAGGTAGGCAATCGCATACCGGTTTTTGGACACCGCGGTGACCAGCGCGCCGTTGGAGGCCAGCATCTGAGCCCTCGGCGTGACTTTTGCCTTCTTCATGACAAAATGGTCCCAGGATTCGAACGTGCCGGAAGAAGAATCGCGCGAGATCACGACGATCTTCAAATCATCGCCTCCGACTTCCTTCCAGTTTTTGATTTTGCCCTGATAAATCTGGCTGAGCTGGTCAACGGTCAGATTCTGAACTTTATTTTTGGGGTGCACAACGGGAATGATCGCATCATAGGCCACCACGTGAGCCAACGGATTGATTCCCTTGGACTGTGCCAGCTTGATTTCCTTGTCCTTGATTTCACGAGATGAGGTGGCAATGTCGGTGGTATTGTCGATCAGGGCCTTGATGCCTTCGCCGGATCCGCCGCCGGAAAGGGACATCTGCACGCCGGGATTGGCTTTCATGAAAGCTTCCAGCGTCGCCTGCGCTACCGGCAAAACCGTGGTCGATCCCTTGATGACAATCGAATCGGCGGCAAAAGACACACCGCCGACCAGCAAGAACGCGATGGTGAAAATCGTTGATTTTCGCAAGATGCCAAACATGGACATTTCCTCCTGTTTTTTTAATTGGCGAATCTTATACAGGATGAATGTTACAGTTTGATGACGTGTTGATGAACTTGTGAAAACAATGCAGCGAAAGAAGCGGGGATTTAAAAAGACGGCGAATTACTATCGTATATCTGCGAATTTGTAGCCGAATCCACGAACGGTTAGAATGTATTGCGGTTTTTCCATGTTTTCTTCAATCGAGCTGCGCAGGCGGCGGATATGGACGTCCACGGCACGATCGGTGATAAACGTGTTGTCGCCCCAGACATGCGTAAGAATCTGATCCCGTGAATATACGCGGCCGGGACTGCGCGACAAAAAGAAAAGCAGTTTGAGTTCAGTAGGACTCAAAGCCGCCGGCTTGCCTTCCACCCGCACCCGGCAGGATGCGTAATCGATGGACAGACCCTGAAATTCAAAGCGCTCTTCAGCGGAAAGTTTTTTCCCCTCCTGAACTCTCCTCAGAACGGTTCTGACGCGGGCCACCAGTTCCTTGACACTGAAGGGTTTGGTCATGTAGTCGTCCGCGCCCAGTTCCAGGCCGATAATCTTATCCGTCTCATCGGCTTTCGCCGTGAGCATGATCATGGGCAGTGATGAAGTCTCCGGATTGGCGCGAATCTTCTTGCAAACGTCCAGACCGCCGACCCCGGGCAGCATCAAATCCAGAATCAGCAAATCCGGTTTTTCGGACCTGACTTTGGCAAGCGCCGTTTCGCCGTCAAAGGCTTTTACCACGGCGAATCCCTCTCGCTCCAGATTATAGGACACCAGATCCGCGATGTCTTTTTCATCGTCAACAACGAGAATTTTGGCCATTTGCAAAGACTGTCACGGCATGAATGGACAGCAATCCGCATCGCCTGCATTAAAAATAAACGCCGGCTTCGATTAAACGCTTACCGGGGGTTAGTCGGGAAGAATTTTAAAAACTTCATCTCCGGGACGAACACGGTCCGAGACTTTCAGGCCGATGGAATCGCCCGCCACGGCTTTCTGCACCGGCTTGTTGTCCACTTCCATGGACTGGACTACTTCGGTAAATTCCGTCGTATGGCCGGAAAATTTTATGCTGTCGCCGACCTGCAATTCGCCCTCCGAAAGATGGACTGCCGCCACCGAAGGCTTCGCAAAAAACTTGAGCACTTCGCCGATTTTCTTTTCTGCCATCTCGATTCCTCCTTTGCAGTAGTTGCCCATAAATACCTTGATCGATTTGAAAAAACAACCACAAAAAAAAGGCAGGGCGCGCGCCCTGCCTTTTATGATTCAGTTTTATTGGCTATTCAGCCTTTTTTGCCTTCTTCGGCTTTGCCTTTTCTTTCTTGTTCTCATCCGGAATATATTCCAGAATGGAAACCGGCGCGTTGTCGCCAAAGCGGTAGCCGACTTTGACGATCCGGGTGTAGCCGCCCGCCCGATTGCGGAAGCGCTCGGCCAGCTCGCCGAAAAGCTTGGCGACCATC
>Ga0209606_1000357_pt1 | contig 71399 bp, 68 predicted proteins | sample AD_UKC057_MetaG_FD_184412 | JGI IMG/M metagenome (GOLD analysis project Ga0209606, IMG submission 184412) | Active sludge microbial communities of municipal wastewater-treating anaerobic digesters from USA - AD_UKC057_MetaG (SPAdes) (version 2) | ecosystem: Engineered > Bioreactor > Anaerobic >...
GTGCAGAGTGGCATGTGGATCCTGCAATGCCATTATTCGGCATGGTGGGCCGCTTCGACCCGCAGAAGGACCATGAAAATCTCCTATGTGCCTTGGCATCACTTAAGCTAGATGGTACACCCTTCCGTTGCACGCTTGTAGGATTGGGACTGGATGCATCCAACATGGAACTCGTCACCTGGCTTCAGAAATACTGTCTCAATGAAGAAGTGATCCTGCTTGGTCAGCGGAGTAATATGCCCGATATTATGAACGCCTTGGATCTGCACGTATTGTCCAGTGCTGGCGAGGCTTTTCCTAATGTACTCGCTGAAGCCATGGCCTGTGGAACCCCCTGTGTGACAACCGATGTCGGCGATGCCGCCTTGATTGTAGGTGACACCGGTTGGGTGGTTCCGCATGAAAATCCACAGGCACTCGCTGATGCCATCAAGGATGCCCTCTTAAAAAGTATGGATATCGAGGCTTGGCAAGTGCGTAAGGCTGCCGTACGTGATCGTATTGAACATTACTTTTCTATTCACGAGATGACAGAGGCGTATAAACTGGTATGGGAGAGGGGATGTTGAAATTGCGAATGAAATTCCCCCTGGCAATCCGCGGAGAGTTTCATTTTGAGATTATTGATACGTGATTGATCAAAATGAAGAGAATAGCCGTAATATCCAATCATGCTTTTTCTTTGATAAATTTTCGAGGGCCATTAATTTCCCGGATGGTTGAAAGTGACTTGCATGTTTTTGCTTTGGCACCTGATTATAGCAATGAAATGATGAACAATGTTATAGCAATAGGTGCTGAACCAATCCAGTACACTTTGTCACGAACTGGCATGAATCCCATGAGGGATCTTATTGATTTATCTAAACTAGTTATACTTCTACATCGTCTCAAGCCGACGATAACCCTTGCATATTTCATAAAACCAATTATCTACGGTTCTATTGCCGCTTTGGTCGCCGGGGTATCCCAACGATACTCAATTATTGGGGGGTTGGGTTTCATATTCATAGAGGATAAAGATAACAAAACCTTCAAACATAATTTATTAAGAAAAGTTATTTCATTTCTCTATCGTCTTGCATTAAGCTTAAACAACCGAGTGATATTCTTGAATAGAGACGACCTTGAACAATTCTGTAAGAAGGGCATTGTTTATGCTGATAAAGCCTTTCTGATTCCAGGAACAGGTGTTGATCTCAAACATTTTTATTTTGCACCATCAGTACAAAAACCAATTACCTTTATTTTTATCGGGAGGATGCTCAAGGAAAAAGGTGTTCATGAATTTATCAAGGCTGCAAGGTCCTTAAAGGATCGTCATCCTGAATCACGCTTTATAATGATTGGTGGAATTGATGTAAACCCAGGATCTATTCAAGAGCATCATTTACATTCCTGGGTTAAAGAGGGCTTGGTTGAATGGCCTGGCCAGGTAAATGATGTGCGCCCGTGGATTGCACAATCAAGTGTTTTTGTATTGCCATCTTATAGAGAAGGAAAACCAAGAAGCACACAAGAGGCCATGGCAATGGGGCGGCCTGTTATCACAACCGATGCACCTGGATGTCGTGATACCGTGCATGATGGTGTGAATGGTTTTCTAATACCTGTGCGTGACGCCAATGCACTTGCTAGATCTATGGAACGTTTCATTGAGCAACCGGACCTTATTGTAACAATGGGGATTGAGAGTCGCCGCTTGGCAGAGACTCACTATGATGTTCATAAAATTAATAGGCAGTTAATGTCCATCATGGGCATCAGTGCTGTATAAAACAAATTACATCAAGAATTATGAATAAAGTGATGACGAAGAGGGTCCTAGATATAATCATTAGCCTCATTATGCTCTTTCCCCTTTTTCCTTTCATTATAGTACTCACAATTGTTGTGCGTATCTTTATTGGAGCACCAGTATTTTTTACACAGAACAGACCAGGTCAACATGGGGCACCTTTCAAGTTGTATAAGATCAGGACGATGTCCGATATTCGAGATTCCTTGGGCAGATTCCTTCCTGATACTGAAAGACTGACACCTTTGGGCAGATTCCTCCGCAGCACGAGTCTCGACGAGCTGCCCGAACTCTTCAATGTGCTCACAGGCGACATGAGCCTTGTTGGACCACGACCATTGTTGATGCAGTATCTGGAACGCTACAGCCCTGAACAAGCGCGTAGGAACGAGGTCAAGCCGGGCATTACCGGCTGGGCACAGGTGAACGGCAGGAATGCCCTCACATGGGAGGAAAAATTCAAGCTGGACGTGTGGTATGTGGACAACTGGTCGTTGTGGCTGGACATCAAGATCATCGGCATGACGATCTGGAAGATCCTGAGGCGTGAAGGTATCAACCATCCAGGACATGCCACAATGGAAGAATTCAAGGGGACTGTCCATGAAGAATGACAACGACAAGGAGAGATTCACCGACTGGCAGTTCCCAGATATTCAGGAAGGCAAGCCCACTCAGTATAACTGGGTAGTCCAGCACGTCCACAATTTCCACCTCGGTTTCAAGACGGATATCGGTGCATTCACCTACATCAATGCTAAGCATGGCGTCACTGTTGAAGACCATGTCCAGATAGGCTCACACTGCTCCATCTACTCGGTGTCAACGATCGATGACAAAATGGGAAGTGTCATTCTGAAGAGGAACTGTCGAATCGGCAGCCATACCGTTGTCATGCCCGGCATCACTATTGGAGAAAACAGTATTGTCGGAGCCTGCAGCCTGGTCACCTCCGACATTCCAGATAACGTCGTTGCCTACGGCGTCCCCGCAAAGGTCATGCGTCCACGCTCATGATCAGCCCTCTCAAGAGTTTACCCTGGCCGCACTTCGACCAGGATGAGATCGATGCGGTCACCAGAATCCTTCATTCCGGGAAGGTCAACTACTGGACCGGGGATGAAGGCCGCAGCTTTGAAAAAGAGTTCGCCGCCTTCCACGGCGTCAGGCACGCCGTTGCCCTTGCCAACGGATCAGTTGCCCTGGAGCTGGCCCTGCGGGTCTTCGGGATAGGCCAGGGCGATGAAGTCATCGTGACCCCCCGGAGCTTCATTGCATCGGCAAGCTGCATAGTCCTCCAGGGAGCGACACCTGTGTTTGCGGATGTGGACAGGGAAAGCCAGAACATCACGGCCGAGTCCATCAGGAAAGTTATAACTCCCAGGACAAAGGTCATCATTGCCGTGCACCACGCAGGCTGGCCCTGTGACATGGATCCCATCATGGAACTGGCTGATCAACACAACCTCAAGGTCATCGAGGACTGCGCCCAGGCACACGGCGCTCAATACAAAGGCAGGTATGTCGGCTCGTTCGGTCACGCTGCAGCCTTCTCATTCTGTCAGGACAAGATCATGACCACCGGCGGCGAGGGCGGCATGCTCCTGACCAATGACGCCGTCGCATGGTCATCTGCATGGTCGTTCAAGGATCACGGCAAAGACTATGAACGTGTCAACAATGGCCACCATCCACCAGGTTTCCGCTGGGTGCACGACAGCTTCGGGACAAACTGGAGAATGACCGAAATGCAGGCGGCCATAGGACGGGTGCAGTTGAGAAAACTCTCCCAGTGGGTTGATGTCCGCCGACGGAATGCAGCGGTGCTCAATGAAGGCTTATCCGGACTGAACGCCCTCAGGTTGACCATACCACCCCCTGGCATCGTTCACTCATATTACAAGTACTACGTATTTATCCGGCCGGAGAAGCTCAAGGCCGGATGGGACCGGGACCGGGTCATGGGCATGATCAACGAGGAGGGTGTTCCCTGCTTCAGCGGCGGCTGCAGCGAGATCTACCTGGAAAGGGCTTTTACTGCCAGTGAGCTGAGTCGGAAGGATCGGCTCCCTGTTGCAAGGGAGTTGGGAGAGACCAGCCTGATGTTCCTCGTCCACCCGACGTTGTCGCAAGACCGTGTGGTTGAGACCGGCAGCGTGATTCGGAAGTCGATCTCGGAAGCGAGCAAACCATAAGATGTGCCGCAGGCTGGAAATCCTCTGAGAAAAAATCCTCACATTGTGGGTTGATTTTCTCGACCCACGGAATATAATGGCCTCACTGAAACATCCAGCCATAACAATTACATCGAACGGAAGCGGTATTTGTGACATGCGAACCTGTTGTTCTGAAAAAGGAGCTGGGGCACATGAAGCGGTTCGTTGACTGGAAAACGGCAGTGCTGGCCTTGACTGTTTTCGTCTTTACCACGGTCCTCCTTCCCGGACTCGCCACGCAGGTTTCCGCTGCCGACACGCCGGCCCCGGTGGCCCAGGCAGCCGCTGCTGGGGCTTCAGGCGGTGCGGCGACGTCGGCGAGTATATCTACCGGCACCATCGTCACCATCCTGGTGGTGGCTTCTACGGCGCTGGCCGTGGCGCTCGCCGCAGCGAACGGCGGCGGTTCGTCGACGTCAAATCACTGAAGAGATCGAGATACGAAGCATACTGTTGTCATGAAGGGCTTGTAAACCGCCTGATCGTTTTTCAAGCCCTTCCGTGTCACCCGATCACTTGTCCGGGCAAGAAAACCCTTTCCGATGAAAACGTGCCTAACCATTTTCTGTATCACCCTCCTTCTGGTTTCTGCCTCCACGTTCGCGCATGCATCGGACGACGGCGTGGACGCGGTCCTCGCCTCAGCGGAGGGCCTGTTCAAGGCCATGCAGAAGAAGGACTACGCGGCGGTCTGGTCAGGCCTGTCCGGGGAATCGCACGCTACCATCGTGAGTGACACCTGGAAGGCCCTGAAGGCATCCCCGGGGAACTACACCGAGGCGCTCGTGGCCGAGGACTTCGCGCAAGGCGACGTCCTGGCCAGGGCCTACTGGGACGCCTACCTGCAGCATTTCAACCCGTCCATGGTTCTCGAGGACAGCAGGTGGGAGATGGGGCCGGTGAAAGGTGACCGGGCACAGATCGTCATCACCTACAAGAAGGCGGAAAAGCCTGCCACCCTCCACATGGTCAGGGAATCGGGGATGTGGAAGGTGGGGCTGACCGAGTCGTTCTGGTCGAGGAAATAGCACGCAAGGAGAACCGATTGGAAGAGCAGAAGAAAACGCAGTGGGATGACACCGACGCGATCGACCTCCTGGACCTGGTCATCGTCCTGGCGAAGCGCAAGCGGCTGATCGCGGGCCTGGCCCTCGGCGCCGCGGTCCTCACCGCCATCGTCAGCCTCGTCATGCCCCCGGTGTTCCTCGCCGAGACGAAGATCCTCTCCCCGCAGACGAGCTCCTCCATGGCGGCCCAGATCTTGAGCCAGCTGGGAGCCGCATCGGTCCTGCTCGGGGGGGCGCCGGCGGTGAAATCCCAGAACGAGCTCTACATCGAGCTCATCGGGAGCCGGCCGGTGCTCGACGGCGTGATCACACGGTTCGATCTCATGAAGGTCTACGGGACCGAGTCGTCGGAGGAGGCTCGTCGCGAGCTCGGGGAAAACATCAGGGCCAAGGACAACGTCAAGAGCGGCGTCATCACGGTGGGCGTCGAAGACAGGGACCCGAAACGCGCCGCGGACATGGCCAACGCCCTCATCGAGGAGCTGCGGGCCCTGAACAAGGGGCTGTCCATATCCGAGGCGGCGCAGCGCAGGCTGTTCTTCGAGGAGCAGCTCGCCGACGCCAGGGAAGGCCTGTCCCGGGCCGAGGAAGCCATGCAGGCGTTCCAGGAGGAGTCCGGCGCGGTGAACATCGATGCCCAGGCCGATGCGGTGATCCATGGCATATCATCCCTGCGGGCACAGATCGCGGCCAAGGAGGTGCAGATCCGGGTCATCAGGACGTACTCAACCCCGCGGAACCCGGATGTCATCAGGGCCGAGGAAGAGCTCAGAGGCATGCGGGAGCAGCTGGAAAGGCTCGAGACCAAGGGGGGAGGCCACGACGTCATGGTGCCCACCGGGGATATCCCCTCGGCGAGCACGGAGTACGTGCGCAGGATGAGGGACCTGAAGTTCGGCGAGACCCTCTACGAGCTGCTGCTCAGCCAGTACCAGGCGGCCAAGCTCGACGAGGCCAGGGACGCCACCCTGGTACAGGTCATCGAACAGGCGGTGCCGCCGGAGAAAAGGGCGAAACCCAGGCGGACGCTCATGGTGGTGCTCGCAGCCTTCGCGGGGCTGTTTATGGGCATGCTGTCCGCCTTCGTCATGGAATACCGGGAGAACGCCGCCAAAGACCCCGAGGGCAGGGAAAAACTGAACGCCCTCAGGAGGCACCTGTCACTGCGATGAACGGAAACGGTCCGACCCAGGGGTCCCGCACCGGGACGTCGAAGCCCCGCCCCTTCCTCAGGAAGAGAAACTTCTGGATCATGCTGCTGACCGACGTGGGGCTCCTCGCACTGTGCTACACGGGCGCAGGCCTGCTGCGGTTCGAGGGGACCATACCACCCGGGACCCTCGACCAGATGACCACCAACCTCGTGCCCATGATCGCGGCCAAGCTCACCTGCTTCTTCGTCTTCGACCTGTACCGGGGCATGTGGCGGTACACGGGCATCCGCGACCTGGTAGGCATCGTCAAGGCCGCCATGGCCGGGACCCTGCTGTACGTCTCGCTCCTGGCCCTGTTCGAGCCGTTCAGGTTCGTCTCGCGGGGCGTCATCCTCATCGACTTCCTGCTCACCGTGGTCGCCATCGGCGGGTTCCGGCTGGCGATACGGCTCTACCACCAGCGCCACAGCGACTTCGTGGACGAGCTCGTCTTCTGGCGCAGGCCGATGCGGTCCCGCAGGAACGTCCTCATCGTGGGCACCGGTCACGAGGCCGAGATGCTCATGCGGGAAATCCACGAGAACAGCGCGATCCCCTACCACGTGGTGGGATTCTTCGAGATGGAGGGGGAGCACCACGGCCTCCTGATCCACGGCATCCCTATCTTGGGCTCCCTGCTGGAGCTCCCGCACCTCATCTCCTACTACGGCATCGAAAACATCTTCATCGCGGACACTTGCCTCAAGCCGGCAGACGTGCAGACCCTCATCGATACCTTCGCGGAGCGCGGGGTGCGGTTCAAGGTGGTGCCGTCGCTGGAGGAGACGATGAACAGGGGCGTCTTCGACAGCCTCAGGGACATCAGGCTCGAGGACCTCATGGAGCGCGAGCCCGTGCACGTGGACATGGGCATCGTCAGGGCCGAGATCGAGGGCAGGCGCGTGGCGGTCACCGGCGCGGGCGGGTCCATCGGTTCCGAGCTCTGCAGGCAGATCCTTCGGTACGACCCGGCCGCGCTCATCCTCATCGACAACGCCGAGACGCCCCTGTACCGCATCGACATGGAGCTCAGGGAGCTGCAGCCGGCCACATCAACGGCCAGGATCATCCCCTGCATCGGCGACGTGCGGAGCAGGAGGAGCGTGGAGCGCATCTTCAGGAAGCACGCACCCCAGCTCGTCTACCACGCGGCCGCGTACAAGCACGTCCCCATGATGGAGCTCGCGCCGGTGGATGCCGTGAACAACAACGTCATCGGCACCTTCAAGGTCGCCTCGCTCGCCTGCAGATACCACGTGGAGAAGTTCGTCCTCGTCTCCACGGACAAGGCGGTCCGGCCCACCTCGGTCATGGGGGCCACCAAGCGGGTGGCCGAACTCGTGGTGCAGGCGCTCGGGGGCAACGGCACGCCGTTCATCGTGGTCAGGTTCGGCAACGTCCTGGGCAGCAACGGCAGCGTGGTGCCGCTCTTCCAGCAGCAGATAGCATCCGGCGGGCCGGTGACCGTGACGCACCCGGAGATCACCCGCTACTTCATGACCATCCCCGAGGCGGTCATGCTGGTCCTCCAGGCCGGGGCGATGGGCAACGGCGGCGAGCTGTTCCTGCTCGACATGGGCAGGCCCGTGAAGATCGCGGACCTGGCCCGGAACATGATCCGCCTGGCCGGCCTCGTGCCGGAACGCGACGTGGGGATCGCCTACATCGGCCTGCGGCCGGGAGAGAAGCTCCACGAGGAGCTGCTCATCGAGGGCGAGGGGTTCGTGGACACCCCCTACCAGAAGATCAAGGTCTGCAGCACCCTGAGCCGTGTCGACGAGGAGCGTCTCTTCGAGGGCATCGAGCACCTGAACCTCCTCGTGAAGGGATCCGGCGACGCGGACACGGCCCTGGCCATCCTCGAACGGCTCGTGCCCGACTTCAGGAGGGAGCCCTTCGGCGATGAGCGTGCGGACCGGGTGGAGTCACGAGCGAAGGACGCTCATGAAAAGCCGCGGCCCGTGGAGTATTGACCCGGTACCGCATCGGGCGGCAGTCCTGTCCCGGGCAGGGACGTTCGTGGGTCTTTCTTTTCACAACCATTCTGTCCTTTCGGGTCTTCCAGTCCTTGACGAGCACGGGGGGAGGGTGCTAAATGCTTTGTCTTGAAGACCGTTCTTTGATGATTATGGCGTTGGAAGAGGCAAGGCGGGCAGCACGGGCCGGGGAGGTCCCGGTGGGTGCGGTGATCGCGGCGGGCGACCTCGTCGTCAGGGGCCACAACAGGACCATCATGGATGCGGACCCGACGGCCCACGCCGAGATCGTGGTCATCCGCGAGGCGGCCCAGGCCCTGGGAAACCACCGGATCTTGGGCGCGACCCTGTGCGTGACCATCGAGCCGTGCATCATGTGCGTCGGTGCCATCGTCCAGGCCCGCATCGCCCGCGTGGTGTACGGGGCTGCCGATGGGCGCTACGGGGCCGTGGCATCCATGGTCAGGGGGTTCGAGCTCGACGTGAACCACAGGCCCGTCGTCATCGCCGGCGTGATGGAAGAAGAGGCCGCGTCGCTCATGAGGGCCTTTTTCCAGGAGAGAAGAAGGGGAGAGGTACCGAAGTGGTCATAACGGGGCCGACTCGAAATCGGCTGTCCCTTTTCAGGGACCGGGGGTTCGAATCCCTCCCTCTCCGCCACCATGAATACGACAGATGAATACGGAGAGATGCCCGAGAGGCCGAAGGGGCACGATTGGAAATCGTGTGTGCCGCTAATACCGGTACCGAGGGTTCGAATCCCTCTCTCTCCGCCACGTGAAGGCCTTGCAGGCGGCCAGGTCTCCATGCAATTCAGCGGTGCCAACCCCGTCAGGCCCGGAAGGGAGCAGCGGTACGCAACATGCTGTCTGTGTGTGGTAAGGCCTGGCCTCTTGCGGGGCCTTCAGCCGCGAGAAGAGCGCGCGCAGGCTCCATGAAGTCTATCGCAGGGACGGTTCCATGTACCAGGTCATAGCGCGGAAGTTCAGGCCCATGAGGTTCGACGAGGTGGTGGGGCAGGAGCACGTCACCAGGGTCCTCTGCAACGCCATCGAGCTCGGCCGCCTCTCCCACGCGTTCATCTTCTCCGGCCCCCGGGGCGTGGGGAAGACCTCGGTGGCGCGCATCCTGGCGCGGGCCATCAACTGCGCGGTCGGCATGTCCTGCACCCCCTGCAACGTGTGCCCCATCTGCGAGGACATCACCGCGTCGAGGGCCGTGGATGTCTTCGAGATCGACGCGGCCACCCATACCCAGGTGGACAAGATCCGCGACCTCATCGAGAACGCCCGGTACACGCCGGCGGTGGCCCGGTACAAGACCTTCATCATCGACGAGGTCCACATGCTCTCCAGGAGCGCGTTCAACGCCCTGCTGAAGACGCTGGAGGAGCCGCCGCCCCACGTGGTCTTCATCCTGGCCACCACCGAGCTCGCCAAGGTGCCGGTCACGGTGCTCTCGCGCTGCCAGCGGTACGACTTCCGCCGCATCAGGGTGGACGACATCGTCGCGCGCCTGCAGTCGGTGGCCGCCCAGGAGCACATAACCATCAGCGACGACGCCCTGGTGACCATCGCGCTGCAGGCCGACGGGAGCATGCGCGACGCCCAGGGCATGCTGGAGCACATCGCGTCAGCGGCCGGCACGCTCCCCATCGAGGTGGACACGGTTGCCGATGCCATGGGGCTCGTGGGGCGCTCGACCATGCGCGATCTGCTCTCGGCCATGATCAAGAAAGACGCGCCGGCCACCCTCGATGTGGTCGAACAGGTCTACCGGTTCGGCCAGGACCTCAACCAGCTCTACCGCTCTCTGCTCGAGCAGTTCAGGAACATGATGGTCATCAAGGCGGGGTACGCCAACCTCACCCTGCCCGAGGAGGACATGGCCTTCCTCAAGGAGCTCATGGCCGAGGTGTCCCTCGAGGAGATACACCGGTGCCTCAGCGTGCTCGTCCGTTCCGAGGACGACCTGAAGTTCTCCAGCCTTCCCCGGATAACCCTGGAGACCATCCTCATGCGGATCATATCGGCGCCCAGGGTCGCGGACCTGCAGAGCCTCATCCTGGCGATATCGTCCCGGGGCGGGTCGCTTCCCCACACCCCGAACCCCCAGGGCAGCCCGGTGGACCTCTACCGGCGGCCGCCGTCATCCCTGCCCGTATCCTGGGAGGGCTTCCTCGCCTCCCTCAAGGACCACGATGCGCCCCTCCATGCCATGGTCTCCAGCGCCACCGCCGAGCAGGACGGTGGCGGGGGCATCAGGCTGATCTGCCCGAGCGAGTTCCTCGCCGAGCAGATCAAGAAGTCGCTGCCCGCGATCGCGCAGCGGGCACAGGCCTTTCTCCAGAAGGAGATCGTGCTGCATGTCGAGGTCAGCGAAAACGCAGAGGCGGACCTCAGGAAGCCGAAGCCCTCTCAGGTCAGGGCACAGGCCCTGAAATCCCCCATGGTCAAGGAGATCGTGGCGGAGTTCAACGGCACGGTGAAGCATGTCAAGCCCAAGGAATAGGACCGTCACCGCCATCGAGGGGGTCAGGGTCGGCCATGCCTCGGACCCGGACCGAGGCACCGGGGTCACGGTGGTCCTCTTTGACAGGCCCGCCCGGGGCGCCGTGGACATGACGGGCATGGCCACCTCCACGAGGCAGATCGATTCCCTGGACATGATGCACCCCGGCATCGCCGTCCACGGCCTCTGCCTCGCCGGGGGGTCGGCCTTCGGCCTCGATGCCGCAGGAGGAGTCAGCCGCTGGCTGGTGGAACAGGGGGTGGGGCTCGACCTCGTGGTGGCCAGGGTGCCGGTGGTCCCCACCGCGGTCATCTTTGACCTGTCGTTCATGGATGCCGCTGCGAGGCCGACCCCGGACATGGCTTACCACGCCTGCCAGGAGGCATCGAGGGACCCGGTGCAGCAGGGGTGCGTGGGCGCGGGCACCGGGGCTACCTGCGGGAAGCTCCGGGGGGTGGCCAACGCCACCAAGGCAGGCCTCGGGTCGAGCCTCGAAGAGGGGGCGGGCGGGGTCCTCGTCGGGGCCCTGGTGGTGGCCAACCCCTTCGGGGACATCCTCGACGGCCACGGAAGGATCCTCGCCGGGGCGCGGGACGGGGACGCCTTCCTTGACATGCGGCGGGCCATAGCCGGCGGCGAGGTCAGGGAACGCTTCGGCTCGCCGGGCAACACGACCCTGTGCATCCTGGTGACCGACGCCTGGCTGGACAAGGTGACGGCCATGCAGGTGGCGCGCATGGCGGGCCAGGGGCTCTCCCGGCACATCGTGCCGTTCAACACCCCCTTCGACGGGGACATGGTCTTCTGCTTTTCCGTGGGCGAGAAGACGGCCAACCCCCTCCATGTGGGGGTGGTCGCGGCCCGGGCCGCAGCCGGTGCCCTCATGAACGCCGTTGCCCACGCGCGGGGCATGGGCGGCATTCCCGCATCGAGGGACCTGGTCGGAACGGTGCCGACAGCTGGCTGATGCAGGCTTGGCCGGCGGTCAAAACCGTTGACAAAGGACAATCACTTGGGTAGAAGGGAAAACCGTGGCGGAGTAGCTCAGGTGGTCAGAGCATGCGGCTCATATCCGCAGTGTCGGGGGTTCAAATCCCTCCTCCGCTACCATGCATACACTCATGATAAGTAAGTTGGGATAGAGGAAAAAAAGAGAGAGCGGGGTATGACACCCCGCTCTTTTCATGCAGATAGGTTTCTGTCGATCTAGAAGATCTTTTTTCTCAGGACGGCCACGCCCATCAGGCCGCTGCCCACGAGCAGCATGGTAACCGGCTCAGGGACGGGAGGGACAGAATTTGGATTATCGTCGCCATTGACAGGTAACCCTCCAGCAGGTTCACCTATGTAGTCTGTGCTAGCCACGGCCTGAGACATAGCGAGAATCGAAGTTTTCTTGGGCTTATCTGTGACGGCCGGCCCTGTCTCGTTGGAAAACTCCTGTGCAGGGTTGCCCCCCCGCGCAAGGATGAGGGATGTCTCTGCACTCGATGAGGCTATCGACTCTTCCTCCAACGTTCCCTTCACAAAGGTTGTCGGCGTTGCATATGATGCCAGAGGAATGAGTATGCACATCATGGTTACCACAAGCGTTGTTTTCATCACGGTCCTAACCTCCTTGTCGTTGCTTCATTTTTCGAACTATAGTCTATGCACAATTGATGCCACATTGTGCTCCTGCTAATCTATTGGAAAAAGGGCAGAAATAAAAATCCCCACCCACTCTTGTCCAAAATAGCATGCCACAAAGATGTTTGTGAAAATCCTCCTCGAGGGTAAGGTTGTTTTGTCAAAGAAACAGCGAAACCCAAAAGGAGGATTGGGAAGATGGTACGGTGCGGCAGCCTGTTCAGTCAAGTGTTATCCCTTGTTGATCGAATGACCTTCCACAAGCTTGTTCTCGACCACGATGCCGAACGGCATGCGAAGGGATACAGCTCTTGGGCTCACTTCGTAGCCATGCTGTTCTGCCAGCTGGCCCAAGCCAAAAGCATCAGGGAGATCTGCGGGGGCCTTGCGTGCTGCGTGGGCAAGATCAGGCACCTGGGTTTGTATGACTTTCCCCGCAAGTCCACCCTTGCCTATGCCAATGCCCACAGGCCGTGGGAGATGTACCGGGACCTCTTTTACCATCTGCTGGACAGATACCGGGGAAGCATGACGGGCAAGAAGAGGAAGTTCAGGTTCAGGAACAAGCTGCTCACACTGGACAGCACCACCATATCGCTGTGCCTGAGCATGTTTCCCTGGGCGCAGTTCAGGAGAACCAAGGGTGCGGTCAAGCTCCATCTCCTCCTGGACCATGACGGGTATCTTCCCACCTATGCGTACATCTCCAACGGGAAGAGGCACGACGTCACCGTTGCCCGCAGGGTGCCGCTCACCAAAGGCTCCATCGTCACCATGGACAAGGGATACAACGACTACTCCCTGTTCTCCTCCTGGACAGATGCCGGCATCTACTTCGTCACGAGGATGAAGGACAATGCCGTCTATGAGGTCATGAGAGAACGGGAAGTCCCGGTCTATGGCAACCTCATCGCAGACCAGCACATCGCATTCGCCGGCCTCGGGGCATGGCAGAAGTGCCCTCATATCCTCCGCAGGGTGGTGGTATGGGACGAAGCCCATAACGAAGAGATCGTTCTCCTGACCAATCACTTCTCCCTGGCGGCCTCCACCATATCCGCCATCTACAAGGACCGCTGGGAGATAGAGATCTTCTTCAAGACGCTCAAGCAGAACCTCAAGGTGAAGACCTTCGTGGGCACCTCGGAGAACGCTTTGTACATCCAGATTTGGACAGCACTGATCGCCATGCTCGTCATCAAGTACCTGCATCACCTGTCCACGTTCTCCTGGTCCTTGTCCAATCTCGTCTCCCTGCTCCGCTGGAATCTCTTCACGTACCGTGATCTGCTGCAGTGGCTCGATGATCCGTATGAGACTCCGCCTGCCGAACCTGTGCTTGTCCAGGATTCCTTGCCGCTTCCCGGTCTTGGACAGCAGGTGTGCAATATCGGCAGCAGGACAACCAGGTCATGACATATCGACTTGTGCATCCCTAACGTGTTGATTTATCTTGTCCCAGATTAGGTTTCAGCGTTATCTTGGACAGCAGTGATCCCCACCGTAAATAAAGGGTCTAAATATTTTATGTAGTGAAAATAAGTTCCATTAAAATCCATTTTATTTCACCACCGAATCGAGCGCCCTTCTCTTTTTGTTGTAATAGGTATTATAGTCCCGAGCTGAAAAAAGTAAAGAGGTCGATGCAGGGCGTGCACCTGCACGAACACCCTCCATCATGTGCACGCGCGCCAGGGCGCCCGTGTTTTTTTAGCCGCTGTTGAGAACTTTCTGTTGTTTATTGTGCGCGGATGAGGTTTTATGGAAAGGTCTCAAAGGGCAAACCCGAGGTCGGACGGCTTCCCAAAAACCGGGCTGACGTCCGTAACCGTGCCTGATAATAGCTGTGAAAGGGTGATGCTGCATGTCTGAGAAGATAAAGCTGGCCTTCTGCGTTCATTCCCACCAGCCCGTGGGCAACTATGCATCCGTGTTCGAGCAGGGGACACGCGAGTGCTACCTGCCCTTCCTGAGGATCCTCAAGCAGTATCCCGAGATGCGCATGACGCTGCACTATACCGGCCCCCTGCTGGAATGGTTCGAGGGGCATGCCCCTGAGTTCTTCGATACCCTCTCCCTGCTCGTGGAAAGGTCCCAGGTGGAGCTCATGGGCGGCGGATTCTACGAGCCCATCATGCCGGTCATACCCGAGCGGGACGCGCTGGCCCAGATCGGTTACTCCACGACCTATCTCGAGGAGAGGTTCGGCGTGAGGCCCCGGGGTGTGTGGTGCACCGAGCGCATATGGGATCCCAGCCTCCCGAGGAAGATCAGGGCCGGGGAAACCGTTGAGTACACCCTGCTCGACGACAGCCACTTCCTCTCGGCCGGGCTCTGCCCCGAGGACGTGCACGGATACTACATCACGGAGCGCGAGGGGTACCCCCTGAAGGTGTTCCCCATCGACATGAACCTGCGGTACCTCATCCCCTTCAAGGAGCCCGGCGAGATCATCGAGTATCTCCTCCGGCTCCGCTCCCGGGGGGTGAGGACGGTCACTTACGGGGACGACGGCGAGAAGTTCGGCATGTGGCCCGGGACCCACACGTGGGTCATCGAGCAGGGGTGGCTCAGGAGGTTCTTCGACGCCATGCTCACGGTCACGGACAAGATCGAGGTCGTGCCCCTGGCGGACGCCGTGGACCGGTGTCCGTCCCGGGGGCTCGTCTACCTGCCCACGGCGACGTACCAGGAGATGATGGAGTGGAGCCTGCTGGCGGATCAGGGCAGATACTACGAGGACCTCGTCAAGAGGGCCAAGACGGAGCATGACTGGGACAGGAGGCGGGCGTTCCTGCGGGGGGGTATGTGGGACAACTTCCTGTCCAAGTACCGTGAATCGAACCTCATGCACAAGAAGATGCTCAGGATCAGCGCCCTCGTGCAGGACTACGGGTGTGACCCCGAGGCGCTCAGGCACCTCTTCATGGGGCAGTGCAACTGCGCATACTGGCACGGGCTGTTCGGAGGCATCTATGTGGGAGCCCTCAGGCACGCGATCTACGAGAACCTGCTCAAGGCCGAGGAGATCATCGATGCCAAACGGCTCGCCGAGAGGTCCTGGGTCATGGACCACGTGGACCACGACCTGGACGGCCACGGGGAGATCCTCCTGTCGGGGCGCCGTCTCAACTGCTACATATCTCCCGGCGAGAACGCCTCGGTCTTCGGCCTGGAGTGGAAACCCAACCACTACAGCCTTTCCAACATCCTCACGCGCAACCCCGAAATCTACCACAAGGACGTCCTGAATCCCCAGGCGCGGAAGAAGGGGGCCGGCGCCGAACCGCGCTCCATCCACGACATCCCCCACGAGAGCAGCGACGAGTTCAGGGAACTGCTCGTCTACGACACCTACCGGAAGAACTCCTTCATCACCCACTACCTTCAGACCCCGGCCTCGGTGGAGAAGATCCTCAAGGAGAACCGCATCGAGAACTCCCTGACGGCATGGCTGCCGTTCAAGCTGGCATCGCTTGACGAGGGCGAGGACGGGATCACCCTTTCCTTTTCCGCAGCCCGCGACGACATCGAGGTGCACAAGACCTTCCGATACGATCCTGCCGGTTCGGTCAGCCTCTCCCATGCCATAGCGCCGTTGAACGAGGATACCTGGGTCATCGTCGAGTGGAACGTCTTCATCCTGAGCGGAGACAGGCCCCTGGTGGACGATCAGCCCATGGAGATCGACCGCGGGGTCTACCGGGCGCGCACGGTCAGGATCAGGGACGTCGAGAAGGGCCTCACCGTCGGCATCGAGTCGCCCGTGCACTGGGTTGTCTGCGTCGTGCCCATCGAGTGCATCTCCCAGAGCGAAGAGGGATTCGAGAAGACCTTCCAGGGCTGGAGCATCTACTTCATGCAGCAGTGCGGGCAGGACGTTCCCGAAGTGACGCTCAGGGTGCTCTAGGCCTGTCCGGGAGAGGAGATGCCTCGATTTTTTGCCGATATCGCCGATTTTCCCGTAGCCTCCATCGATGATCCTTCGTCCGTCCGGCACATCACCGGGCCCCTGCGCAGGCGAGAGGGGGACGAGCTGGCCGTCCGCGTCGGGGACCGGGGATACCTCGCCAGGATATCTTCCATCCGGGCAGGCAGGATCACGCTGGAGCTCGTCTCCGAGCAGGAGCTGCACGACCGCTGCAGCAGGGCCGTGCACCTCGCCCTGTGCCTGGTGGACCTGAAGGATTTCGAAGAGGCACTGCGGCCGGTCACCGAGCTCGGTGCGGCGGACATCCTCCCCGTCGTGTCCCGGAGGTCCAGCGTCAGGTCCGTGACAACGGCGCGGTTCTCACGCTGGCAGTCCATCATCCTGGAGGCGGTCAAGCAGTGCGAGCGGAAGACCATCCCCGTGGTCCACCGGCCGAGAGACCTCCCGGAACTCGTCCGGGGCCCTTCACAGGCGTGGGGTGGGAAGCTCTTCGCCCTGAGGGACGGGGATCGATCGCTTTCGGCGGGAGATGCCGGCGATGTGGGGATCATCATTGGGCCTGAGGGTGGCTTCACGGACGAGGAGATCCTCCTGATGAGGTCCGCAGGCTTCACGGCCGTGAGCATGGGGGAGACCACCCTGCGGGCAGCCACCGCGGCCGTTGCAGCGGTGGGGATCCTCGGCCTGGAGACCTGAAGAACCTCCCCCGCTACTTCTTCTCCCCTGCAATCAGCCGAGCAAGCAGCGCCTCGGCCTGACCCTTCTCCGGGAACCCCTTTGACACACCCAGGGCCTTCCTCAGGCTGTTGACCGCCTCGGTGTCCCGCTTCAGTTCGACCAGGGCCAGTGCCTTGTGGTAGAGGATCGCGGGCTCGTCGACGAGCTTTTCCGAAGCCATCTGGAACTGCCCCAGGGCATTGTCCGGCATGCCTTTCCTGAGATAGACATACCCGAGCGTGTCCGCCACGCGGGGGTCTTCGGGGTACATGTCCTTGGCCGTCTGGGCCAGTCTCAGCGCCTCGTCCAGGTCCTTCTTGGCGCCCTTCTCGGCGAGCACCCAGGCCATGTTGTTCGCGGCAAGGCCGTTCTTGGGATCACGGTCAAGGATGTACTGGTACGTCTTCCGGGCCGAGTCGATGTTCCCGGCGCTCTGATGGAGCAGGGCCAGCATGGTGGCTGCCGTCAGGTCGGAAGGGTTCTTGTGCAGGATGTCCTCGTATTCGTCCAGCGCGTTCTTGAGCATGTTGTTGCGTGCATAGTACTGGGCCAGGGCGTGATAGTAGGCCTCTTTCTTGGGGTCCATCTCGATGGACTTCTTGATCTCGGCCAGGGCCAGATCCTTCTTTCCCGAGCCTTCCAGGAGGGCGGACAGGACGAGGTGGCACCCGGCGGCCCCGCTCTTCGCGCACACGCCCTTGACCTTGTCGATGGCCGGTTGCCAGCCCACGGCCCCAGGGGCGAGGGAGGCATAGAACGCCAGCGCCTCTTCGTTGTCCGGGTACAGGCCCAGTGCCTTTTCAGCGATGGGAAAGGCGCTCTTCCTGTCCTTGAGGTCGAGGTAGTAGCGGAGCTGGGCATGCAGCGTGATCCAGTCATCTGCGGCCTTCTCCTTCAGCGACTGGATGTAGGGCAGGGCCGCTTGGGGGCCCGAGGTCCGCAATGCCGAAAGCGCGCCGATGTAGAGGATGTCCGGGGTGCCCACCGAGTGGCTGACCAGAAGCTCGGTCTCGGTGAGGGCCTTCTTGAAGTCCCCCTGGAGGAAGTGGATCTTCGCCATCGTCCGGTGCAGAGATATGTTCTGGTCATGCTCCCTGAGCGCGTTTTCCACGAGTTCCCGCGCCTTCTTGACATCGCCCTTGAGCATGTACGCCTGGGCTGCCGTGGATGCGACGTCCGGGCTCAGCGCGGCGGTCTTCAGGGGTTCGCCGAGGACCTCGAGGGCCGTGGCGGCATTCTTCTCGTCGAGGTAGATCTGGGCGAGGAGGACTCTGGACAGGACATCCCGGGCATCCTCCTTCATGGATTCGGTGAGCAGCTCCTTGGCCTGTTCCGGCTCCTTCTTTTCCAGGAGGATCTGGGAGATCAGCGTGCGGACCTGGGTCGAGTTCTTGAGTTCGCGGGCCTTGCGGGCGGCCTTCAGGGCACCGTCGAGGTCCTTCTTCGTGTGGAGTATGGTCGCCTCGAGGAGGTAGGGTTCGGGGCTTTCCGGGTGTTTCTGCTTCATGGCGGCGAGCTGGTTCCGGTAGAGCTCGTCCATGTTGTTCCGGGCATAGAACATGGCCAGTGCCACACCGGCCGTCACACTCCCGTCCGAGACCTTGTAGGCGTCCTGGGCCCATTTGAGGGCGGTACCGGGGTCCTCCTGGAGGGCATAGATGTCGCTCGCCATGAAACGTATCCTCGTGGACTTGGGGAACAGGACGGAACCCTTGTCGATGAGTGCCAGGGCATCGGCGGTCCTGCCCTCGGCCATGTACATCTGGATGGTGTTGATGTACATCTCCTCCGTGGGATGTGGCCCCTTCAGCAGTCCTTCCATGAAACCGACCCCCTCGTCCCGCTTTCCGCCCATGAAGAGTGCCTGGGCAAGCACCTCCCTGGCCAGGACATGGCCGGGATCGATCTCGAGGACTGCCCGTGCCTCCTTTTCAGCCATATCGTACCGTTTAGCCAGAAGCAGCATGGAGGCGAGATACTCCCGTGCCTTGACGTTCTTCGGATCGGCCTTGGATGCCTTGGAAAAAGACGCATATGCCTCCTGGGGGCGGTTCAGCTTCAGCTGCGCCTCTCCTAGGCTGACGAGGGCCGTTGCGTCGTCAGGGGCTATCTGCAGGGCGTTCTGGTACTGGATGGCCGCCTCGGCATACTTGCCCTGCTCCTGATACTCCCGGGCGCTTTCCATATAGGCCTGCCTCTTTTCATCCGGGCTCTTGCCGCACCCGGCCACGGCAAGCATGAGAACAAGCATGAGAACGAGGAAAAAGACTGCGGATACGCTGATTCTTTTCATATGCCCCCCTTGAGATGGGGCAACCATAGCACAGTTGAAATGGCAGGGAAAGTGGCATCCAGACGGTCGAGGTGCCGGTACGGCGTGCCGAGTTGACATGTCGCAGCCGAGGTACTAAGAATGGTCTGACGCCACGAAAGGAGTTGACGGATGTTTCTGGATCCCCTCTACATCGTGATGATAGCGCCCACCTTGCTCCTGAGCGTCTACGCCCAGTTCAAGGTGTGCTCATCGTTCAAGCGTTATTCCAAGGTGCCCTCGTCCCGGGGCATGACCGGCGCACAGGCGGCGCGTCTCATCTGAGGGCGGGCGCGATCGGCGGTGGTAACGACTGACAGCACGGCCCTGACTCGATCCGGAGCCCGGGACCCCGAGCCTGTTTCCCGTTGACGGGCAGGGACCTGTTCTGTGATAACATGAAATGATACGGGCGCACCCACTCCAGTCAGGAAATTGTTTTGCCGATGTAGGGGTAGTATGAAAAGGCTTTTTTCCGCTGCGATCCTGTTCTTTCTCGACCTCGCCACGGCGGGCGTGTCGGTCTACCTTGCAAAGTACCTCCAGAGGATGCTGCCCGAGGTGAGCCTCCCCGACGAGACGCTCTGGGTGAAGGCCTTTGTGTACGGTGCCGTGACGATTCTGTGCTTCTATTTCCAGGATCTCTATGACTGGAAGTACTGGAAAAAGGCCTCGGAGCTCATCTCGTCCCTCCTGCTGGCAGAGGGGCTCACGCTCATCGTCCTCGCACTGGTCTACTTCATCCTGCCCGGGGTCGGCCTTGAACGGGACGTGCTGCTCATGGCCATCGCATTCACCTTCGTGGTGACCTTCGGGTTAAGGATGGTCTACGTCACCCTGAGATTCGCCCAGTACGCAGGCATGCGCGTCATCGTGTTCGGCGACGGCGAAAACGCCAAGTTCCTGTTCCGGGAGATTCGTGCGGGAGGGCACTCCGTCATCTTCGAGGGCTATATCGGCAGGAGCAACTGGGATCTCCCCCTGCGGTGCCTCGGTGATACGGCGGAGCTCTCCTCGATCATGAAAAGAAACGAACCGGACATCCTCGTCGTGGCCCCTGACGGGTGGAGGGGCACGCTCCCCATCGAGGACCTGCTCCGGGTGAAGTTCACCCAGTGTGACGTCATCGACGGGCCAACCTTCTATGAACAGGTGACCGGGAGGATCCTCGTCGAGGAGATCCGGCCGAGTTCCATCATCTTCACCAGGGGCTTCCAGAGCTCTCGCTTCGAGGACATCTTCAAGCGCGTGTTCGACCTCGTCTTCGGCGTCATCGGCCTCGTGCTCACCTCCCCTGTCATGCTGCTCACCGCCGTGGCCATCCGCCTGGATTCGCCGGGTCCGATCTTCTACCTCCAGCACCGGGTGGGCAAGGACGGCAGGGACTTCAAGGTGATCAAGTTCAGGTCCATGCGGGTGGATGCCGAGAAGGACGGCCCGAAGTGGGCCAGCGAGAACGACCCCCGGATCACCCGGGTGGGAAGGATCATCCGCAAGCTGCGGATCGACGAACTCCCCCAGTTCATCAACGTGATCAAGAACGACATGAGCTTCGTGGGGCCCCGCCCCGAACGGCGCTACTTCGTGGACCAGCTCGAGAAGGCCATTCCCTTCTACGCCCTGCGCATGCACGCCAAGCCCGGGATCACCGGCTGGGCGCAGATCAACTACCCGTACGGCGACACCTTCGAGGATGCCAAGGAGAAGCTCAAGTACGAGCTCTACTACATGAAGCACCGCTCCCTGTGGCTCGACCTGGTGATCATCTTCCAGACCATCAAGGTCGCCATCAAGGGGAGGGGGTCGCAGTAGAGGCCTACAGCGCGCTCAGTATGAGAGGACCGTTCGCCGTGATGGCGATGCTGTGCTCGAAGTGAGCGGAGAGTGAACGGTCCGCGGTGACCGCGGTCCACCCGTCCTTGAGGATGTTCACCTTCCAGGTACCCTCGTTCACCATGGGCTCGATGGCCAGGGTCATGCCCTCCTGCAGGATCGGACCGGCGCCTTTTTTCCCGAAGTTGGGCACCTGCGGGTCTTCGTGGAGGCCTCTGCCGATGCCGTGGCCGACGAACTCCCTGACCACGTGGAACCCGGCGGACTCCACGACCTTCTGGATCGCGGCAGAGATGTCGTAGAGGTGGTTCCCTGCCACCGACTGACCGATGCCCTCGTAGAGGGCCTTCTCGGTGACATCCATGAGGCGGTGCGCATTTTTCGAAACATCCCCGACGGCAAAGGTCCTGGCCGAGTCCGAATAGAAGCCTTCATGGAGCGCACCCACGTCGATGCTGACGATATCACCCGCGAGGAGCCTGCGGGTCGACGGGATACCGTGGATGACCTCGTTGTTCACCGAGGTGCACAGGGTGGCGGGGTATCCCCGGTAGCCCTTGAATGCAGGGACGGCATGGGAGGACCGGATGAACAGCTCCGCCTCCCTGTCGAGTTCGACGGTGGTGATGCCGGGCTGAATGAGGGGGGCCAGGTGCTCGAAGAGGAGGGCCAGGATCCGGTTGCCCTCCCGCATGGTCGCTATCTCCTGTGGCGTCTTCAGGAAGATCATCCATCCAGGACCTTTTTGAGGGGATACTCGATGATGCCCCGGGCCCCGACCTTGAGCAGCTCGGGTATCAGAGAACGTGAGTGGGACTCGTTGACGATGATCTCGAGGGAGTACCACTGGGGGTCGTGCAGCGGCGAGACCGTGGGCGAGGTCAGGGCCGGCAGCATCCTGATGACGGCCTCCAGCTTGTCCCTGGGTGCATTCATCTTGAGGCCCACCATGCCGGTGGCCTGGAGCGCCGATTTCAGCATGAGCGATATCTGCTCGATCTTGGACCGCTTCTGCGGATCGGTCCACGCGACCCTGTTGGCGATGAGCTTGGTGTTGGTCTCCAGGAGCACGTCCACGATCCGGAGGTTGTGCGCCCTGATGGTGGACCCGGTTTCGGTGACCTCCACGATGGCGTCCGCCAGGCCGTCCACCACCTTCGCCTCGGTGGCGCCCCAGGAAAATTCCACCTCCACGGGGATGTTCCGGTCCTCGAAGAACTTCTTCGTGAAGTTCACGAGCTCGGTGGCGATTTTCTTGCCCCTGAGGTCCTCGAGGGTACGGACGGGAGACTTTTCGTCCACGGCCAGGACCCATTTCGCGGGTTTGTAGGTGGCCTTGGAGTAGATCAGGTCGGCGACTTCCACGACGTCGGAGCCGTTCTCCAGGATCCAGTCCTTGCCGGTGAGCGCCAGGTCGAAGAGGCCCGACTCGACATAGCGGGAAACCTCCTGGGCCCGCACCAGGGCGCATTCGATGTCCTTGTCGTCGATAGAGGGGAAATAGCTGCGGGACGACGTGCTGATGACCCAGCCCGCATCCTTGAACAGGTCGATGGTGGAGGTCTGCAGGCTTCCCTTGGGGATGGCAAGACGTATCAGGCTCATTTCTTGTACACCTCTTCAGGATCGAATACCTTCACGCCGTCCTCGCGGAGACTCCCGTTCTGAAGGACGCGGTAGAAACACGACCGGTATCCGGTGTGACAGGCGGCGCCGCCGACCTGGTTCACCTTGAGCAGGATGGCGTCGCGGTCGCAGTCGATGCGGACCTCGACGACCTCCTGGACGTTGCCGGATTCCTCTCCCTTCCGCCAGAGCCTGTTCCGCGACCGGCTGAAGTAGCAGGCCCTGCCGGTCCGCGTGGTTTCCCGGAAGGACTCCTCGTTCATGTACGCGAGCATGAGGATTTCCCCGGTTGCCGCATCCTGGGCGATGGCGGGCACGATTCCCCCGCTCTTCTCGAAATCCACCAGTGTTTCCATGGGATACCTCCTGAAAGCTGAGCCTTAACAGGTTTTTGCAAAGGGTGTCAAGGGCGCATCCCGGGATCGTCTCCGCCTCCGGAGTCGTCGTGGGCCCCGCGGCCGTACCAGTATTCCCGTAAAGACAGCGACATGAGGAGATCGACGATCATGTCCACGAAGGATTCCCGCGAACCCTGGAGCTTCATGTCGTCGCCCGTGCCGGCGGCCTCGAAGAAGGTGCGGCAGGCCCTGATCTGGGTGTCGGTGAAGTGCGCCACAAGGCCTTCCGGTTTTTCGTCCTGGTCCCGGCTGACCTCCCGCCGGGCGTGGGCCCAGTTGATCGTCCTGGAAAAGAAGATCAGCGCACGGTCCAGGAGCACATAGGGGAACTGCGTGTTCCTGTTCGGCCCGACCGTGAGGAGGTAGTCGCCGATGGACGTTCCGAACCGGAAGGGCCCCAGGCGCGGCATGGTGACCTTGTAGCTGATCATGCGCCTGCCTCCCAGCAGGGCCGTGCCTGCACCCAGCAGGCCGCCCACCAGCGCGAAGGCCCCCAGGCTGGAACCGCCTGCGATTGCATCGAGCCCCAGACCGATCCCGCCGCCGGCCACGGCTCCCGCCGCTGCAACCTGGATCGGGCTCAAGCCCAGCATGCGCCACGTTTTCTCCTCGAACAGGTCGTCACCCTGGACGATCTCACCGGGCAGGCGGCAGTCGAAGATGTTGTGCTTGAAGTGCCTGCGGATCTCCAGGTGGGTTCTCCGCTCCAGGCCCGTGATGTGCTCACGGTATTCGCGGGTGAGCTCGTCGCGCAGGACCCGCTGCTCCTGCTCCGGGGAGAAACTCCGGGATACCTGGTAGGTCACGGCTTGCGCGATCAAACCGGCTATGAGCAATGCAGTCTGGGTGATCCGCCGGAGCCAGTCATCCTCGAGGGCCTCGATCACCCTGCCCAGGGGCACTTCCCATTCCTGGTCTATGGACTTGAGGCTTGCCAGGAGTCCGATCCGCTCTGCATAGGTGGCCCGGAGCGCGTTGAATATACGCACCGCGTTGAAGTGCCTGCGGAGCTCGTCCCTCCATGCCGTGATGTACTGCTCGTCGTCCTCCTTGGCGTTGATGACGGCCATTCTCGGGATGCCGGTCATGCGCAGAATCTCCATCTCGGCGATGTCGATGGAACGCAAAGGGCGGGAGGCGTCGAGCACGTAGATGATCTCGGCCCCCTCCGCGAGAGGCCTGAACAGTTCGAGCTCGCCGCTGAAGCGGGGGTCTCCGGCGTTCTGCCGCAGGAATGACGCCAGCATGTCCGGCCCCGCATGGGCCTGGAGCCACTCGAGGGTGGCACGGGGAGACTGGAACCCCGGCGTGTCGACAAAGCGCAGCATCTCGCGCCCGTCGATGATCACGGGGAAGGAGCGGCACACGACCGTTTCCCCCGGCAGGGGGGTTATGCGCACGGTGTCGTCCTCGGTGAGGGTAGATACCACGGACGACTTCCCCTCGTTGGGGTGCCCCACCACGGCGAAGGTGAGTACCTGGGGCGCGTCCGTCATAGGTCACCCGCAGTGATTACGGTGAGGCGGGGGTCGGCGAGTTCCGCCAGGGCCTTGTTCCAGACGGTCCTGTCGTCCTGCCTCACCGGCGCGAGGATCGTGTCAGCCACCGGTTTTCCGACGAGCAGGACGGCTAACTGGAGTGATCTGCCCCCGGCCGACCGGATCGCGCGAATGAGCCCGGTGACCTCGGCAATGGGCGGCAGCCATGCCTCCTGGACGAGGACCACGGCACGTTCCTCACGGTTGTGTGCCCCCACGGCAGCCTCGATGGCGCGGCGGTCCCTGTCCGTGCTGCCGGTGATGGGCATGACGTCCACCAGCTTCAAACCGAGGCGCGCGCCGAGGTAGTGCTCGAGCTCCCGCTCGTCACACCGGCCGATGATGTCCTCGGGAATCAGTGCCGCCGCATCGCTGTAGGAAAGGTAGACCGCCTCCCGGGTGTCGGGAAGACCTTGGCTCAGCCTGGTTACGGGCGGCTTGTCGGGTGTCCCTGCCGTAGAGATCCCGGGAGAACGCATGCGCAGCATCAGCTCATCGCACGCCGCGCGGATGAACCGCACCCGGCCGAGAGCGAGCCGCTCGCCTATCATGGCCGCGACAGCCAGAGCGACCCTGGGCGCCAGGCCGTAACACACCACGGCGCCGACCAGGAAAGGCCACCACGAAACGAGGTTCCCGGTAGCGAGGGCCCGTAGGCCTTCCTTGAGCACCATGCGGCTTCCCTCGATCTCCTCGAGGGTCGGGTGAGCCCAAGGGCCCATGAGCCAGGCCCAGGGCGCGGACATGGTCCTGACCACCTCATGGACTGCACCGGGGCTCATCTGCAGGGTGGACTGCCAGCCGAAGGCGAGGTCCGATGTCAGGACGCGTATGAGGGTGGCGGCGACAGCCCCGACGTTGAACATGATGCCGAAGAGCTGCACCGCGGCAAAGAATGGCCAGAACAGCACATGCCCGTAGATGCCGTACATGCCGCGCAGGAACCCGGATGCCTCCCGGATGTCGGCGCGACGCCGTCCCCCGGCCCTGTCCATGGTGGCCCGTGCGAGCCTCGAGACCATTCGTTCCAGCGACCGGCTGAGCAGGCCGTAGAGGAGGGAGTACTTCCTGAGCCGGTCCATGGAGGTCCTCACGAAAAGAAAACGGAACATGGCGAGCAGGCCCGCGAGCTGCAGAAAGACCAGCACCCCGAGGTACGCGGTCACGTTCACGGCCGTATGCCCGGTGTAGGTCAGCAACGCCAGCGCAGTGGCCGCACCCGACAGGAGTCCGAGGACGGCGATGGACACGCACAGCAGCACCCGTGCTTCACGGAAGCCCTCTCCCGGCAGCACGGCCTCGGAGTCCTCCGTGCGGACCAGAGACCTGCGATCCTCGAGCCAGAGCCTGAAGGCGCCGCGTCTGTAGGAGTCGGACCCGGGCGACATGCCTTTCACCAGGGGTTCGATCGATTCGAGGAAGATCCTGCGGTCCCGCTGTTGCGCGGACTTGTCGGGCTGCCCCCCTTCGAGGGAGAGAAAATACTCGAAGTCGACGAGGTCGGCGATGGTCCATTTACGAGCGTTCATGGCCCTTCTGTGTCTTGTTATGGGGAACTTCTCGGATACTTTCAAGCGTTTCTCGCCGGGGCACCCTCAGGGCTTGTTGATGCAGAGCCCTTGAGCGTCCGCGGCCGCCTCCTTGAGCAGCTCAGCCATGGTGGGATGCGGATAGGACGGGCCGAGAAACTCCTCCACGGACAGCCTGCGCGCCACTGCCAGGGCCGCCCAGGCAATGAGCTCGGTGGCATGGGGGGCCATGATGGTCACGCGCTCCAGGATGCCACCGGGCCCGCAGTATATCGTTGCAAAGCCCTCGGACTCCTCCATGGTCCTGGCCCTGCCCAGGGCTGACACCGGGAAGGTACCCCTGTTCATCCCGGTCACTTCTTTCCTGCCCACCGATGCGATCTCCGGCTGGGTAAACACCACCGATGGGATGGCGGAGTAGTCCATGGCCCTTGTGCGGTCTCCCAGGATGTGCGCTACGGCGACTTCGGCCTCCTTGGATGCCACGTGGGCATACATGTGCTCGCCGGTCACGTCGCCGACGGCATACACGCCGGGGAGGCTCGTGCGCATGGAGCCGTCCACCTGCAACCCCCCCGATGCATTGATGGCAACGCCTTGTTGAAGCATGCCCCCGGGCAGTACGGGATCTCTGCCGATGCAGAGCAGGAGACTCTCTCCATGGATCTTCTCCTGGCCCGTCAGCGTCTCCACGGTGAGGGTGTACCCAACGCCCCTCTCAACCGCGGCGACCCGGGCCGACGTCATGAAGCGGACGTTCCGGTACAGGGAGACCAGACCCTTCGAGACATCCTCGTCCTCGGTGGCGAGGACCCTGTCCAGCGCCTCGATGACGGTCACCTCTGTACCGAGGTGGGAAAAGATATGCGCCATCTCCATGCCTATGACCCCGCCGCCCACGATGAGCAGGGAGGCCGGGGCCTGTCGGAGATCGAAGACCTCGTCGCTCGTGAGGAGGCCCGGGAGATCGAAGAGGGAAGGCCTCCTGGGACTGGACCCCGTGGCGACGATGATGGACGATGCGGTGACGCTTTCCCCGCCTACCTGGAGGACGTTCTCTCCGAGAAAGCCCGCGTTGGCACTAAAGACTGCGACACCTGCCTGGGCGAGCAGGTACTCGATGCCCTTGACCAGCCGTGTCACGATCCTCGTCTTCCTTTTTTGGAGATGTTCCAGGGTGGCGGCCACGGGCACGGGATCGATGCCGAACCGCTCGGCGTTTTTCATCTGCGCCATGAGCCGGATGCTCTCGATGTAGCTCTTGGCCGGGATGCAGCCCCGGTTCGTGCAGGTTCCCCCGCAGTGGGAGCCCTCGGAGATGCCCACCCGCAGTCCCCTCCGGGCTGCCAGCAGGGCGGCGGTGTACCCCCCGGGACCGGCACCTATGACGAACAGGTCGAACGATCTGTTTTCACTCATGGTTTATGGCTTTTTCCTCCTCTTTTCCGGTATGGGGTAGAAGACATCGATGTATGAATGCTTGAAGATCTTGATGGCCTCCCGGTGGATGACTAGCATCTCCCTGCGGAGAAGGGCGAGCCTGTGCAGGTCGTTGAACCTGTCCACCAGGGTGTTGTACTCGTGGATGTCCGTGGTCTGATCCATCAGCGCCTCCAGGTCCCTCATCTTCCTGATGACGGTCTCGAGCTGATGGCCCGAGCTGCCCAGCGCCTTGGCAATCTCCTCCTGGAGCTCTTTCTGGGTCTTGTCGATGCCGTCCGAGTCCTTCGCCACTGGAATGGCCTATAGCATACAAGGCCGCAGCGGGAAAGCCCCGCTCCCTGCCGCCCGGATCATCCGGTATGTTCACAGAGGATATTCTGTGGTAGGATACAGGAACGATCGCCCATCAAGAATCTCTTCCCGATTACCGATAACGCAAGCGTATGCGGAGGGTTATGTGAATAGCAGCATCATCGAAGAGCATGTGGACACCGCGGTGAGGTCCCTGGGAAAACCGGGCATCGAGTCTCCCGTCCATGGGACGGCCATCTTTGTGGACGACAGCGAGCGGGTCGTCATCGACACCTCGCTGTCGTTCTACAACAGGTGTGCGAAAGGCGAGACCGTACCGCTGTCCTTCGAACTCGCGGGACCGCGCAGGAAGATCTTCTTCGACCCGTCCAAGACCAAGTGCGGCATCGTCACGTGCGGGGGACTCTGCCCGGGCATCAACGACGTGATCCGGGGCATCGTGCTCGAGCTGCACTACGCCTACCACGTGGAGAACATCTACGGCATCCCCTTCGGCCTCCAGGGGTTCATCCCGGCGTACCGGCATTCCCTCGTGGAGCTCGCCCCCGCTTCGGTGGAGCAGATCCATGAACTCGGCGGGACCGTGCTCGGGTCCTCCCGGGGCTCACAGGACGTCGGAGAGATGGTGGACGCCATCGAACGGCTCAACATGAACATCGTGTTCTTCATCGGGGGGGACGGCACCCTGAAGGCAGCCTCGGCAGTGGCCCGGGAGGCCCTTGCACGGGGGTTCAGGTGTTCGGTCATCGCCGTTCCCAAGACCATCGACAACGACATCTTCTTCGTGTCCAAGACCTTCGGCTTCGACACCGCCGTGGAGGAGGCGAGGAAGGTCATCAAGTGCGCCCACGTGGAGGCAAAGGGGGCGCCGTACGGGATCGGCCTCGTCAAGGTCATGGGCAGGGACTCGGGGTTCATCGCCGCCAATGCGGCCCTGGCATCCCGGGACGCCAACTTCGTGCTCGTCCCCGAGGAGGACTTCGACCTGGACGGACCGAAAGGGTTCCTGTCCATCCTGGAGGCACGGCTCAGGGCGCGGGGGCATGCCGTGATCGTGGTGGCCGAGGGGGCGGGACAGAGGTTCTTCGAGGATCTTCCCGAAGAAAAAGACGCCTCGGGCAATGTGCGCAAGCACGACATCGGCACCTTCCTGAGGGAACGCATCGAGCACCACTGCAAGTCGCACGGCATTGCCATAAATCTCAAATACCTGGACCCGAGCTATGTCATCAGGAGCGTGAGCGCCAATGCATCGGACTCCATCTTCTGCGGGTTCCTCGCCCAGATGGCGGTGCATGCCGGCATGAGCGGGAAAACGGACATGTTGATCGGGCTGTGGAATAATGTATATGTACATATACCGAACGAGATCTGCATGAAGGGGAGGAAGAAGATCGACACCAACGGACCCCTGTGGATGAGCGTGCGGGAGTCCACCGGTCAGCCCGCCATGAAGAACGACGGGTGAGCATGGTCCCAGGTCCTGATCTCGGGGCGAAAAGGAGTTTGACATGACGGATAAGAATCTCTTGGAAGACGATATCATCGACCTCACCGACCTTCTGGAGGAGGGAAGCCCGCCCCTGAAGACCGAGGTGGAGATCCCGAGGAGGAAGGCGAAGCACGAGCCGGACTCCTTTGATCTCGGCAAGGAGATATCCATGGACTTCGACGTCTCCATCGAGGAGATCGAGCACGAGGGCCCGGCGCTGACCGAAGAGAAGCCGCTGGATCTCGTCAGTGAAGCCCGGGAACATCCGGAAGCCAGGGAGGCGACGAAGGAGTCCCTGGGAGATATCGGCGCGGAGATCGACCTGGCCATGCAGGACAGGTTCGAAGAGGTGACCATCACGAAGAACGAGGAAGCGGTGCTCCTGCAGGAAGGCCCCGAGGAGGAGCCCGCTGCCGTACCCGAGGAAGAGCCGCCGGTAACGGCCCAGGAGCGGGCCGAGGTCCCTGCCGGGGAGCCCGTGCCGCAGCAGACCCCGGCATGTGCCGCGGTCCCCACGGAGGTCATCGTCGATGCCGTGGTGAGCGAGTTCCGCAAGGACATGCCGGCCATGATGGAGGGCATCGTCAGGCCGGTTGTGCAGGAGCTCCTCCAGGAGATCACTGCCTCCACCAGGGAGGCGCTGCCCGGGATCGTTGAGAAGGTGATCCGGGAAGAGATCGAGAGACTCAAGAAGCTGTAGAAAACGGGGGGGGCGGGATCTCTTTCCCGGCCCCCGTGCACGCCGCCATCCCCTCCAAGCCTTTTGCCTTTTCGTGCCTTTTCGTGCTATGAGGAGTCCACACCGAAACCAGGAGTACGAGATGCTCGACAGAGAATACGACCCGAAGGACATTGAAGAGAAGTGGTATGACGTGTGGCTGGACAGGAAGTATTTCCATGCCAGGGACGAAGACGGATCGCGGCCGGGCTACGCCATCGTGATACCGCCGCCCAATGTCACCGGGGTGCTCCACATGGGACACGCGCTGAACAACACCCTCCAGGACATCATGATCCGCTACAAGCGCATGGACGGCTACAACACCCTGTGGATGCCGGGCACGGACCATGCCGGCATCGCCACCCAGAACGTGGTGGAGAAGTCCCTGGCCGAGAGAGGGACGTCCCGGCACGATCTGGGCAGGGAGGCCTTCATCGAGGAGGTGTGGAGGTGGAGGGAAAAGCACGGCGGGCTCATCATCAACCAGCTCAAGAGGCTCGGGGCGTCGTGTGACTGGGACCGGACCCGGTTCACCATGGACGAAGGGCTCTCCAATGCGGTCCGCAAGGTCTTCGTCACCCTGTACAACGACGGGCTGATCTACCGGAGCGACTACATCGTGAACTGGTGCCCGAGGTGCCACAGCGCCCTGTCCGATCTCGAGGTCGAGCACGAGGAGGAGGACGGCCACCTCTGGCACATCAGGTATCCCATGGCGGACGGCAGCGGTGAGGTGGTGGTGGCGACCACGAGGCCCGAGACCATGCTCGGCGACACGGCGGTGGCGGTCAATCCCGCGGATGAACGCTACAAGGCCATGCTCGGCAGGGAACTCGTGCTGCCCGTGATGAACCGCAGGATACCCGTCATCGCGGACGACGTGGTGGACAGGGAATTCGGCACCGGTGCAGTGAAGATCACGCCCGCCCACGACCTGAACGACTACGAGATGAGCCTGCGGCACGGGCTCGAGGTCATCGTGGTCATCGACGAGTCGGGGAACATGAACGCCAATGCGGGCATATACAACGGCCTCGACCGCTTCGCGTGCAGGAGGCAGCTGGAGGCCGACCTGCAGGAGCAGGGGTACCTGGTGGACAAGACCGCCTACCGCGTACCCGTGGGCACGTGCTACCGGTGCAAGACCACCATCGAACCGTACCTCTCCAAGCAGTGGTTCGTGAAGACGAGGCCCCTGGCCGACGAGGCCATCAAGGCCGTTGCCGAAGGCAGGACCCGGATCATTCCGAAGAACTGGGAAAAGGTCTACTACGAGTGGATGAACAATATCCGCGACTGGTGCATCTCCCGTCAGATATGGTGGGGGCACCGAATCCCTGCCTGGTACTGCGACGACTGCGGCGAGGTCATCGTGAGCGAGTCCGACCCCGGGCAGTGCACCGCCTGCAGGGGATCGTCGGTCAGGCAGGAGACCGACGTCCTCGACACCTGGTTCTCTTCTGGATTGTGGCCCTTCTCCACCATGGGCTGGCCCGAGAAGACCCCGGCGCTGAAGACCTTCTATCCCACCGATGTCCTTATCACGGGGTTCGACATCCTGTTCTTCTGGGTGGCGCGGATGATGATGCTGGGCCTGAAGTTCATGGGAGACGTGCCCTTCAGGGACGTGTACCTCCATGCCCTGGTCCGCGACGAGCAGGGCCAGAAGATGAGCAAGTCCAAGGGTAACATCGTGGACCCCATCGTGGAGATGGACCGGTACGGCGCCGATGCCTTCAGGTTCGCGCTGACCGCCTTCGCCGCCATGGGCAGGGACGTGCGCATCAGTGACAAGCGTATCCAGGGGTACCGTTTCTTCATCAACAAGATCTGGAATGCGGGCAAGTTCGTGTTGAGCAACATTGAGGGGTTCGACCCGAATGACACGAAGCTCGACCCCGTGAAGCTCGGCCTCGCCGAGAAGTGGATCCTCACCCGGCTCAACAGGGCGATCGAGGATACGCGCGTCGCCCTGGACGAGTACCGGTACAACGATGCGGCCGACAGCCTGTACCACTTCACCTGGCATACCTTCTGCGACTGGTACATAGAGCTCAGCAAGTCCATGCTGAGTACCGAGGAAGGACCCCACGTGAGGTGGGTTCTGCACCATGTGCTCAAGACCATCCTGGAGCTTCTGCACCCCATCGTCCCCTTTGTGACCGAAGAGATCTGGCAGTGCCTGCCCGGAAGGGACGGCGATTCCATCGTGGTGGCGTCGTATCCCAGGGCCGATGGTGCGCTGTCGTTCCCTGAAGAGGCCGGGCTCATGGACACCATCCTCGAGGTCATCTCCGGCGTGCGCAGCATCAGGGGGGAGACGGGCATATCGCCCTCTGTCCTGCTCGACGTGGTCATCAGGGTGGAGGACAAGGACCTCAGGCGGCTCCTGGAGGACAACAGCGTCCATGTCAGGGACTTGGCCCGGGTGAAGCGGGTCGGGTTCATCGCCGAGGAGTCTCAACGGCCCAGGAGGTGCGCCCTGGCGGTGAGGAAGGGACTCGAGGTCTATGTGCCGCTGGAGGGTGTCGTCGATATCGACAAGGAGATTGACCGGTTGTCAAAGCAGATGGGCAAGGTCCTCAAGGAACTCGAGGAGAAGCGCAGGAAGCTCTCGAATCCGAACTTCGTCGAGAAGGCCAAGACGGAGGTCGTACAGGACCAGCTCAGGCTCAGGACCGAGCTGGAGTTCGAGCTCGCGAGCCTCCAGAAGGCACATGCATTGCTGCAAGGCTGATGGGTACACTGCAACCGGCGGGACTCTTTCCCGAGATCATCGAGCTGGACGAGGTGGATTCCACCAACCGGTATGCCCTCGATGAGGCCCGGCCCGGCCTGCTCGTCCGTGCACGAAGGCAGACGTCCGGCCGTGGCAGGAGGGGCAGGTCGTGGTTTTCCCCCAAAGGGGACAACCTCTATATGACGGCGACTCTTGCCCCGCCCCGGGATCACCTCCCCATCATTGCAGGCATAGCAGTTCGGGCTGCCATTGCCCGCCTGATCCCTTGCGCAGCGGTGGCCCTCAAGTGGCCCAACGACATCGTCGTCTCCGGCAGGAAGATCTGCGGGATTCTCTGCGAAACCAGGGCGGGGTTGACGGCCGTCGGCATGGGAATCAACGTGAACCAATCGGAATGGCCTGAAGGCCTCGCCCACAGGGCCGTGTCCCTCAGACAGATCGCAGGCAGGGTATTCGACCTCGACGAGATCGCATCCATGATGGCCGGGGACCTGTCCGTGTGGACCGAGACCTATGACGCACAGGGATTCGTCCCGCTGAGAACCGAATTCCTCGAGCACGGTCTCCTGAAGGGATACGAGGTCTTCGACGACAGGGGGCGGCTCTGCTCCATTGTCGACCTCACGCTGGACGGACACCTCGTCATCGAATCGGACGGCGGCCGCAGGTCCCTGGTGGGCGAAAGCATCTCCATCGGCTGGAAAGACTATCCCTGACCTGCCTGGTGGGTGAACGATCCCCCCTTTTACCGGCACGTGACGAGGTAAGGGTCGCCCTTGTCTTTTCACGGCTCGAGGCTAACTTTATAATCCAGGAGGGCATCGGCATATGCGCATAGACAGAAATATCAAAGAGAAAGGGCACGATCCGTATGGTGAGCCACGGAAGCACACCGAGGGTTCCTACTGCCCCGATTGCAGGGCTGTCTACCAGGGGGGCAGGTGGGTATGGTCGGACAGGCCTGTTCGTTCGGGCACCCCTTTGCTCTGCTCCGCATGCAGGAGGATCCGCGACGATTTTCCTGCAGGGGAGATCTATCTGTCGGGCGATTATCTCGTAAAACACAGAGGCGAGATCGTCAATCTCATCACCAAGCTCGTCATGGACGCCAGGGGGCGCTCACCGCTCAAGAGGATGATGGATATCAGGGAGAAGGACAGGCGGCTGTGCGTGAGGCTCACCGATGACCATCTTGCCAGGCAGATCGGCGATGCGATCTACCGTGCCTACAAGGGGGATCTGCAGCTGAAGTATTCGGAGGAGGAGAAGTTCGTACGGCTCTACTGGCATCGGGACGAATGAAGGGCCGGCTGGTCATCAATGCCGACGACATGGGGTTGAGCCCCGAGATCAACGCGGGGATTCTGCGGGGCCTCGAACGTGGCTGTATCAGCGACACGTCCGTACTGACCGGCGCCCCGCACGCGCTCACCGCCGTGGACGGCCTCATGCGCCTGGGCATCACCCACGCGGGCATTCATATCAACCTCGACGCCATCCTCGGCTGGAGCCCGGGCGGCCGTGAACTCCTCCCGCGCACAGTGCTCATGGACAAGCTTGAAGAGGGAACACTTTCAGGGGCATGTGAGGAAGAGGTGCGCCACCAGATAGATGTCTTCATGTCCACTGGCCTTTCCCTCTCGCACCTGGACACCCATCACCATGTCCATGGGTTCTTCCCTGTCTTTGAGATCATCGTCCGCCTTGCCGGTGAATACCGCATACCGTGTCTCAGGTTCAGTCCGAACGGGTACCGGCTGACCACCCGGGAGGACATCCCGTTCGATGAAGCCACCTACAGCCGGATGCACGAACAGATCCGCGGCAGGAGGCTCTTCTGCTGTGACCGGTGCCTGGAGGGGGCCCATCGACTGGCAGAGGTCGGGCCCGGCGACACCGAGCTCGTGGTGCACCCCTCGCTGGGGGGGGATCCCTGGCGGGCCGGGGAGTTGGATACCCTCTTGAGACATGCGGGCACCCGGAGCCTCGAGGCGGACGGCATCAGGATGGTCAGCTTCGCGGAACTGTTTCCGCCGACCTCATCCGGGTCATGATTGTCCCTGCAGGTCAATGATCCTGTTTCTTTGGGTAAGTACGATATCGGTGAGGACCATCAGGCCGTTGAGCGCATAGAGCGTGACCACCCAGTCGAGATTGTAGAAGACCTTGTGGAGAATCCCGGCACCATACCCGATGAAGACGATGATCAGGAAGGCCAGACTCTTACCCCTGGCCGTCCTTGACCGGAACGATTTGTATAAGGAAGTCGGCCAGGCCGACCCGAAGCAGATCAGCATGATCACCTCGAATATGCTCATGGGGGAACCTCTCCGAACGGAAGTTTTGTATCTTGACGCAAGGATTATCTGAAAAAAAGCCTGCTGGATAGTGCCTGTTTGAGGGTTGAGGGGATCCGGATACCAAGAGGCCGGAAGGCTCGCGCCTTCCGGCCTCTCTGCTATGATTCCCGCTGAGAGTTACACGTTCTGTGCCATCTGGAAGATGGGCAGGTACATGGCCACGACCACGAATCCGATGATGCCGCCGAGAAAGACCATGAGTATGGGCTCCAGGGCCGAGGTAAGCGTCTCCACGGCGGTGTCCACCTCTTCATCGTAGAAGTCAGCGATCTTGCTGAGCATCTGGTCCATTGCGCCCGTCGCCTCGCCCACGGCGATCATCTGCACCACCATGCCCGGGAAGATGCCGGTCTGCTCGAGGGGCTCAGACATGGATTTCCCCTCACTGATGGAGGTCCTCACCGAGCGGATCGCCTCCTCCACGATGACGTTGCCCGCGGTCTTGGAGGTGATATCGAGGCCGTCCATGATGGGAACGCCCGATGAGATCATGGTGCCCAGGGTGCGTGTGAACTTGGCGACGGCGACCTTGCGGAGCAGCGGGCCGAAGACCGGCAGGCGCAGGAACATCTTGTCGGTGTAGTACCGGCCCTTGGGCTGCTTGCGGATATACTTGAAGGCGATGATGAAGGCCACGATGGCCCCGAAGATCCCCCACCAGAAGTCCCTGAAGAAGTTGCTCAAGGAGACAACGAGCTGGGTCGGACCGGGCAGCGCCGATCCGAACTGCTTGAACATGTCGCTGAAGGTCGGGATGACAAAGATCATGAGGACCGCCACCACGCCGAAGGCAACGCAAAGGACGATGATGGGGTACGTCATGGCGCTCTTGACCTTGTTCTTGAGGTTCTCGTTCTTCTCCATGTACACGGCGAGTCTGTTCAGGACCGTGTCCAGGACGCCACCGATCTCGCCTGCCGCCACGAGGTTCACATAGAGGTTGTCGAAGACCTTGGGGTGCTTGCCTAGGGCATCCGCGAAGGTGCTCCCTCCTTCCACGTCCTGCTTGATCTGAGCGAGGACTTTCTTGAAGGTCGGGTTGGGCTGCTGGGACGAGAGGATGTCGAGGCACTGCACCAGCGGCAGTCCGGCGTTGATCATGGTGGAGAACTGCCTCGTGAAGATCACGATCTCCTTGGTCTTGATGCCCTTGGAAAAGAGGGCGATCTCCTGGGGCTTGACCTTGAGCTTGGTGGGGACTATCCGCTGTCTTTTCAGGATCATGCTCGCTGCGGCCTTGTCGGCAGCCTCGAACTCGCCTTTCTTGGTGGTGCCGTTGGGGAGCCTACCTTCCCAAACGAATACTGACATGGCTTATCTCCTCTCCGTTCCGGATACGTTCCGCTGCTGCGAAGGGGACGACATCATCTGCCTGAGCTCCTCGGGGTCCATGGACCTCCCCAGGGCGTCATCCAGGGAGACGAACTTGCGCATGTAGAGGTTCAGCAGCGACTGGTTCATGGTCTGCATACCGTGCTTGGTCTGGCCGACCTGCATCTGGGAATAGATCTGGTGGATCTTGTCCTCCCGGATGAGGTTTCGGATGGCCGGGGTGGAGATCATCACCTCGGAGGACATGACCCGGCCTTTGCCGTCAAGCCTCGGGATGAGCTGCTGGGCGATGACCGCCTCGAGCACGAAAGCGAGCTGGGCGCGGATCTGCGACTGCTGGTGTGCGGGGAAGGCGTCCACGATGCGGTTGACGGTCTGCACGGCCGAGTTGGTGTGTAAGGTCGCAAACACGAGGTGTCCCGTCTCGGAGATGGTCAGCGCCGCCTGCATGGTCTCCAGGTCCCTCATCTCGCCGATGAAAACCACATCGGGGTCCTGCCGCAGGATGTACTTCAGGGCGTTGACGAAGCTCTTCGTGTCAGCGCCGATCTCCCTCTGGTTGACCAGGCATCCCTTGTGCTTGTGCACGAACTCGATGGGATCCTCGATGGTGACGATGTGGTCGTGGCGCTCGGTGTTGATCTTGTCCAGGAAGGCAGCCAGCGTCGTAGACTTGCCGCATCCCGTGGGACCCGTCACCAGGATGAGTCCCCGAGGGAGCGTGGTGAGCCTCATGACGACCGGCGGCAGCCCGAGGCTGTCCAGGGCCATGATCTCATAGGGGATCATCCTGAATACGCCGGCCAGGGCACCCCGCTGGATGAATATGTTGGCCCTGAACCTCGCCACGCCCTTGATGCCGAAGGAGAGGTCGAGCTCCTGCTCCTCCTCGAACTTGTGCTTCTGGGACTCGGTGAGGATGGAGTAGAGCAGTTCCCTGGTGGTCTTGGGGTCCATGACCGGCGCATCCAGGGGATAGAGCTGACCCCGGACACGCACCTGGGGCGGTGAGCCCGTGGTGATATGAAGGTCTGAAGCACCCTTGTCAAACATGGATTTCAGCAGGTCATAGATAGAATGTTCCAATGGGATACCTCCGAATTAGTCGGCCATGGTGGTCCTGAGTATCTCGGCCACCGACGTGGTGCCGTCTAAGATCTTGGTGAGGCCGCTCTGTCTGAGGGTCTTCATGCCCTCGCTGATGGCCTGGTTCTTGACTTCCGATGCGGACGCACCCATGAGGATGAGCTCGCGGACCGCCTCCGTGATGGGCATGACTTCATAGAGCGCTATCCTGCCCTTGAAGCCGGTATTTCCGCACATCGGGCAGCCCCTGCCGGTAAAGCACTCGACCTTGTGGGTGATATCGGGGTCCATGCCCATCTGGTGCAGGGTCTCCATAGCGATGTCGTCCCTTGTCTTGCACTGTGAACAGACCTTCCTGGCAAGCCTCTGGGCCACGATCAGGTTCACCGATGACGCCACCAGGAACGGTTCGATACCCATGTTGAGGAGCCTGTTGATGGTGGACGGGGCGTCGTTGGTATGGAGGGTGGAAAGCACGAGGTGACCGGTCAAGGCCGCCTTGATGCCGATCTCCGCCGTTTCGAAGTCGCGGATCTCGCCGACGAGGATGATGTCCGGGTCCTGCCTGAGGAAGGATCTCAGCGAGGTGGCGAAGGTCAGGCCGATCTCTTCGTGCATCTGGACCTGGTTCACGCCGGGCAGGTTGAACTCGACGGGGTCTTCGGCGGTGGAAATGTTCCGGTCGATCTTGTTCAGCTCCGACAGGGCCGAGTACAGCGTCGTGGTCTTGCCCGATCCGGTGGGACCCGTCACGAGGACCATCCCCCAGGGCTTGTAGATGGCCTCCTTGAATCGGGAGAGGGCTTCCTCTTCGAAGCCGAGCTTGGTCATGTCGAGCTGCAGGGTCGACTTGTCCAGGATTCGCAGAACCACCTTTTCGCCGAACAGGGTTGGGAGCACGGATACCCGGAACTCCACCTCCTTGCCGCCCTGGACCCTGAGCTTGATCCTGCCGTCCTGGGGGAGCCTCCTCTCGGCGATGTCGAGCCTGGCCATGATCTTCAGGCGTGACACGAGGGCATTCTTGAGCCGGATGGGCGGTTTCATGGCCTCGATGAGCATGCCGTCCAGCCGGTATCTGATACGCATGTACTTCTCATAGGGCTCGACATGGATGTCGCTGGCCCCCTTCTTGATGGCATCCACCAGCGTCAGGTTGACGAGCTTGATGACCGGGGCCTGGTCGGCCTCCTTCTCCAGGTCGCCGACGGCGAGCTCGTCTCCTTCCATGGCCACTTCGACGTTCCCGGCCAGGTCCTCCATGCTGTTCAGTGCGTCGTCGAGCGAGGCGCTCTGGTCATAGAAGTGGTCGATGGCCCACTTCAGGGAATCCTCGGAGGTGACGTAGACGTCGATGGAGTACCCGGTGAGGAACTTGAGATCGTCCACGGCGAAGATGTTCGTGGGATCCGTCATGGCGACCTTCAGGGTGGAGCCGTTCCGGTCGAAGGGGATGGCATGGTATTTCTGAACCACGTTGATGGGGATGAGCTTGACGATCTCCGGGTCGGGGCTCATGCTCTTGAGAATGACGGAGGGCAGCCGATACTGCTTGCCGAGGAAATCCACGAGCTGTTCCTCACTGATATGGCCGAGCTTGACGAGCTGTGATCCCAGCCTCGTCCCGGACACCTTCTGGGCCTTCTGGGCCTCCAGGAGTTGATCAGGTGTTATCAGTGCGTTTTTTACAAGCTGCTCGCCGATGCGCTCATTCGCCATATCTCACCTTCCTATTGACTATCGGCAGTTGAAGAGCCCGACTTTAATTGAGGAACCACGCTGCGCAAGGGTGTAACTTACTGGTTCAATGCCGATTTTCAGTCCTGTTTGTCCCTGTCTGCCCTGACCTTTTCCATGGATATCACCATGGCGCCCTGTCGACCCGGTGCCGGCCGGCGTTGCATCGGTTTTGGACCAGGACTCTTTACGGGCTGAATCCGTACCGGGATATCATTCATGGTGAAGGTCGCCCCGTCGAGGTATTCAGGCCTGAGGGTCCAGGTTGCCTCTTGGGGAGGAAAGCTGAGGAACAGGAACCTCACCTGGAGCCACCTGGGCTTGACATCGGCCTGGATGGCCTCGATCCTGGCATAGACAGAGGGCTTGTTCTTGACGTGTATGGCGACCACTTCGCCGACCGATCTCATGGCTTTTGACTACCACAAATGCCCTGACAGTTCTATGCATGATTTGCTGCAGGATGCCCGCGGGAGTCGTGCCCTGCAATTCTTTCGATTGCTTGCTATTTCTCCTGGTATGGCATAAACTTTTTCATCCAGAAAGACGATGGGTCACAAGAGATGGCTGAAGAAATCCTTTTCGTCGACGACGAAGACTATATCCTGGACATTGCCACGCAGATCTTTGCCGATCGGGGCATCGACATCCTCACTTCGAACAGCCCTGTAGACGCCCTGGAGAGACTGAAGAAGCACGAGATAGCCGTGCTCGTGTCGGACAACCATATGCCCGGCATGAGGGGGATCGACCTGCTGTCCCGCGTCAAGGTCATATCGCCGGACACGGTCAAGATCCTTATGACAGGGTTCGCAGACCTGGAAACGGCCCTGGAAGCCATCAACCGGGTGGAAGTGTACCGTTTTCTCGTCAAGCCGTGGGAGAATTCCCAGCTGGTGGCGATCGTGGAAGACGCCCTCGAGCGCTATCGGCTCGTCAAGTCGATTCTCAGGGGTGACCAGAACACCATGCGCTCGCTGGTGCATGCCCTGGAGCTCAAGGATCCGTATACCAGGGGGCATTCCGAGCGGGTGGCCACCTATGCCGTCATGATTGCCCGGAAGCTTGGCCTCACCGAAGAGACGCAGGCAGCCATACGGTACGGGAGCTGGCTTCACGACTGCGGGAAGATCGGCGTATCGGAGAATATCCTGAACAATGAGGGACCGCTGGACGATGCAGAGGTCCATGTGATCAGGAACCACCCCCTCTGGGGGGCCGATGTTGCCCGGAAGGGAAGCCTGTCGGGCGCCATCGTGAACATCATCCTCTCTCATCACGAACGTTACGACGGTAAGGGGTACCCGGCAGGGCTCGCCGGCGATGAGATCCCCTTGGAGGCACGGATCGTGAGCGTGGCGGACATCTACGACGCCCTGACCACCGAACGGCCCTACCGTCGGGCGTACACCCCCGAATGTGCCCTGGAGATGCTCGAGTCCATGAAGGACAACGTACTGGACCCCGCCCTCGTGGACTGTTTTTCATCGACCATGAAAGAGAAGTATGCCTGAGATGCCGGTCTTCCCGGGAAGAGAACGTCAACGATAGGTCAAGGGTAAATAACCCCCGGGACTGATCCCCGGGGGTTTCTGGCGTCCCCAAGGGGATTTGAACCCCTGTCGCCGGCGTGAAAGGCCGGTGTCCTGGGCCTGGCTAGACGATGGGGACATACTTATGAGCCAGGAGGGACTCGAACCCTCGACCACCGGATTAAAAGTCCGATGCTCTACCGACTGAGCTACTGGCTCAGTTCGAGAACCCCCTATGTCACGGTTGTGGAAAAATATCAAGGATAAAAGCAACATGTTCAGGCCTGGCAAGGCTTCTCATGAAGGAAGGATTCCGTGCTGAATAATCCCGGTGATTGTGGGTACCGAATTCGGATTTCCCCGGGGAATTCAGTTATGATATAGACTGATAACGTTATGATGTGGATTGTTCTCTATATCCCTGTTGCCGTTTATATGGGCTATGCTTTTACGTCCCGCCTCGAGCCCGTCTCGTGGGCCATCGTCTTTGCCGTGATCCTGGGGTTCTGCATCGTGGAGTGGTCTATGATGAGAAAGGACCGGAACCGTACGCGAACCACCATGGTGATCTTCCTCCTGACCCTGGCTTCACTGCTCTTGGGCGTTGCGTTTCGGTAATCTCCCGTGAAGTTCTCTGCCTACATGTCTTCCGTGTAGCAGTAGTCATAGATCTTGGAAACCCTGATTCCCTGGATGGAGAAATAGAACTCATCACCCTTTTCCATGCCGCTTACCTCGGCAACCCCTGATTCCTGGGCCTGGAAGATCTTGGTGTTTCCGAAATCGAATATAGGCAGAGCCTTGCTCGTGTAGGTCCAGATCGTCCCATCCTCAGAGATGGTGGAGAGGATGTAGTCCCCTTGCCTCAACCATTTCTTCATACCCTGGAACTCGAACTTCCTGCTGTCGCTGCACCTGCTCGCTTCTCTCTTCATCACTGGCCCCTTCCTTGGTTCCATGCTACTCTTCCTTATCGGATTCTCAGAGAGAAGGCTTAACGTCCCTTTGCGCGCGTGCCTCTTTTGTGGGCGTCCTTGTAGAGCTTGTAATCCATGCTGTCCACCAGGGCCATCCAAGAGGCCTCGAGGATGTTGCTGGAAACGCCCACGGTGTTCCAGCGGTCCTTCTTGTCCCCCGACTCGATGAGGACACGCACCACCGATTCGGTCCCCTGCCGGGAGGAGATGACACGGACCTTGTAGTCAAGGAGCTCCACTTCCTGGATTCCCGGATAGAACTTCACCAGGGCCTTTCTCAAGGCTCGGTCAAGGGCATTGACCGGGCCGTTTCCGAGGGCGGCGGTATGTTCCACATTGCCGTCCACCTCGATCATGATGGTGGCCTCGGATACCGGGTCGGCGTCGTCACTGCGGCGCTCGGTGTTGACCCGGAATCCTTTCAGCTTGAAGGAGCGCATGTGGGCCCCCATGGCCTTCTTCATGAGCAGCTCGAGGGAGGCGTCGGCCCCTTCGAACTGGAACCCGCAGTCCTCGAGGTCCTTGATGCTCTTCACGATCTCGTTGGCCGTGGTATCGTCCTTGGAGAGATCGATGTTGAACTCTCTCGCCTTGTAGAGGATGTTGCTCCTGCCCGAGTGCTCGGAGACCAGGACCTTGCGCTGGTTTCCCACGATATCGGGAGAGATGTGCTCGTAGGTGGTGGGATCACCCATGACGGCGCTCACATGGACGCCCCCTTTGTGGGCGAAAGCCGCTTCACCTACATAGGGCTGGTGCTTGTTGTGGGCCAGGTTTGCGATCTCGTCGAAAAACCTGGAGATCTCGCTGAGCAACCTCATGTTTTCAGGGGGTATGGTCTCGTAGCCGAGCTTGACGGTCAGGTTGGGGATGATGGAGCACAGGTTTGCGTTCCCGCAGCGCTCACCCACCCCGTTGATGGTGCCGTGCACATGATCGACCCCTGCCTGCACGGCACAGACGGTGTTGGCCACTGCCAGGTCCCCGTCATTGTGACAGTGTATGCCGAGAGGAACCCGGCTTTCCTTCCGGAGGGCTGCTATGATCTCTTGCACCTCGAGGGGCAATGTCCCCCCGTTGGTGTCGCACAGGACCACCCGCTCCGCCCCGCCCTCGGCTGCGGTCCTGACGGCGGCGATCGCATAGTCCCTGTTGGCCTTGAACCCGTCGAAAAAGTGTTCTGCATCGAAGAAGACGTGCGCGAGGAAACCCTTGAGGTATGCAATGGTATCCCTGATCATGCTCAGGTTCTCGTCGAGGGTGCAACCGAGGCCGCCTTCTCCGCGGACATGGACATCCCACGATTTGCCGAAGATAGTCACGCCTGAAGGCTTCGCGTTGATGATGGACTTGATCAACCGGTCGTTTGCCGGGACAGATCCCGGTCTGCAGGTGCTGCCGAAGGCCATTATCCGGGCGTTCTTGATCGGCAGCGACCTGACCCTCGCGAACAGGCGTTCGTCCTTGGGATTGGCACCAGGCCAGCCGGCCTCGATGTAGTGGATGCCGAGCTGGTCGAGCCGCGTGATGATGGAGATCTTGTCGTCCAAGGACAGGCTGATATCCTCGGCCTGGGACCCGTCACGCAGCGTGGTGTCGTAGATCTCTATCCTTCTCAAACTGCAGCCCTTTGCTTGTCGAGTTCAAATGTCTCATGGAGCACCCGTACCCCGAGCTCGATGAACTTCTCGTCGATGACGCACGAGACCTTGATCTCCGAGGTGGAGATCATCTGGATGTTGATACCGACCTGGGACAGCGCCGAGAACATCTTGGACGCCACGCCCGCATGGGACCTCATCCCGACACCAACGATGGATATCTTGGCTATGGAGAGGTCTCCCACCACGTCACGGCAGCCGATCTCTCCGGCTACCTGCTTCACGATGGACATGGCCTTTTCGAAATCGCTCTTGGTGACCGTGAAGCTCAAGTCGGCAAGCTTGCCGTCAGTTGATACGTTCTGGATGATCATGTCCACGTTGATGTTCTTTTCTGACAGGGGGGAGAAGATCCTGGCCGCCACTCCCGGTTTGTCCTGCACGCCGAGGATGGTGATCTTCGCCTCGTTCTTGTCGTAGGTGATCCCGGATAAGACTTCCTTTTCCATCTCGCTATCCTCCTGGGTGGTGAGAGTTCCGCCTTGGTCGGTGAAGGTGCTCTTCACCAGTATGGGAACATTGTACTTCTTCGCAAACTCCACGGAGCGCGTCTGGAGAACCTTCGCACCGAGGGATGCCATCTCCAGCATCTCGTCGTAGGAGATTCTGTCGAGCCTGCGGGCCTTGTCGCAGATATTGGGATCACAGGTGTAGACGCCGTCGACATCGGTGTATATCTCGCACAATTCGGCCCCGAGAACCGCAGCCAGGGCAACTGCCGAGGTGTCCGATCCGCCTCTCCCGAGGGTGGTGATGTCCATGCTACCGGTGACGCCCTGGAAACCCGCCACAACGGCGACCTCTCTCGCGGCAAATGCCTTTCTCAATGCCTTTGTATCGATATCCATGATTCTGGCTTTCATGAATGTGTCATCCGTCTTTATCCCGATCTGGAACCCGAGCAGCGAACGGGCGGGAACACCGATGTCCTTGAGCGCCATGGCGAGCAGGGCTATGCTCACCTGTTCGCCCGTGGCAACGATGACGTCCATCTCGCGGGGATCGGGGGAGGGGGAGATTTCCTTGGCGAGCCTGATGAGCTTGTCCGTCTCTCCCGACATGGCGGACAGCACGACCGCCACGTCATGACCCTCGTGATACCTCGTGGCAACCTTGTTCGCAACGAACTTGATCTTTTCCAGGGAGCCGACGGATGTGCCGCCGTACTTCTGAACGATGATCCCCATGCCGATTCACCTCTCACCAAGGATGTGTGGTCCACTTGAATATAAGCCCACCCGGGATCTTCATGGAAGTAAAGGGAGACGGGGCTGAATCATCCGGCCAATGCTTCCATCCGGGGGAGTCCGGTGGAGATAAGGATATCCCGGGAACTTTCCCCTGCGTGAGTGATGACGACATCCACCGTTGCACCCCTGAAGAAGCCGCACGCCCGTTCAGCCCATTCTACGATCAGAACATGGTCCCTGTCCATGTAGTCTTCCAACCCGAGATGGGCTATTTCTTCAGAGTCTAGCCTATAGAGATCTACATGAATTATGTCAAGCCTCGCGTTGTAGATGTTCACCAGGGTGAAACTGGGACTGACCACCCTGGTCTGGGGGGCCGGCCACATACCCTGGACGATGCCTCTGGCGAGCAGGGTCTTGCCTGCACCCAGTTCACCGTTCAGGAGAATGATCTCCCCGCCGTCGAGCAGAGACCCGATCCGTTCACCCAGGGCAAGGGTTTCTTCCGGAGAAGTGGTTGTAAACACACGTCTCATGCGGTCTCCAGGATCACGATGGCAACGGCGCAACCATGGTCGTGAGATATGCTCACGAGAGACCTGCTGACGCCCAACCCGGAGGCCCTGGCGAGCGCCCTGCCTGCAAGTGTCAGACGGGGTGCGCCGCCGGCCGCGTCCACCACGATGTCCTTGAAGGCGATCCCGGACGATCTCCCCATCGACAGTGCCTTGAATGCGGCCTCCTTGACCGCAAACCGCCCGGCAACGCACGAAGCGGCGTCGTGTCTGCCCGCGCAGAAAGAGATCTCCTCGGCGGAAAGGATGCGCCGAAGGAACCGCATGCCGTACCTGTTCAGAAGGGCTTCGATGCGCGCTATGTCCACGATGTCGATCCCGATGCCCGCGATCACGTGGCCACCTCGATGGATCGGATCATGCTCCTGACCCGGCGGGCACGGAGGCAGTCATGGACGCGCACCAGGTCTGCGCCGTTGACGGCCGCCCAGGCGGTGACCGCGTCGGTCCCCTCGTCCGAATGGTCGACCCCTTCACCCAGGACCTTTGAGATGAATGATTTTCTCGAATGCCCTACTAGGATGGGGACCTGCAGGGACCTGAACTCCGAGATTTGGCGCAGGAGCCGGAGGTTGCCCCGGACATCCTTGCCGAATCCGATGCCCGGGTCGGCGATGATCGAGTCGGGTGCGATCCCTGCATCCAGGCACACCTCGATCCGTTCGTCAAGGAAGGCATAGATGTCCGAGACGACGTCCTGATAGGCGGTGTCCGACTGCATGGTCCGTGGATCACCGCGCATGTGCATGAGGACCACCCCGCAGCCGCTCTCCCTGGCCAGATCCATCATGGCGGGGTCTCCCCGCAGGGCCGTTATGTCGTTGATCATGGTCGCTCCTGCCTTGAGTGCCTCCCGGGCAACGTCGGCCCTCGTGGTGTCGATGCTGATGGGGGTGCTCACGGCGCGGGCCAGCTGCTCGATGACGGGAATGACCCTGCGCATCTCTTCTCCCGGCGGGACGGCCTGTGCCCCCGGCCGCGATGATTCCCCGCCGACATCGATGATCTCTGCACCGTGGCGCACCATGTCGAGGGCATGGTTCAGGGCCGCTTCGGGGTCCAGGTATCTGCCTCCGTCGGAAAAGGAGTCAGGGGTGACGTTGAGGATTCCCATGATGACCGGGAGCTCGGTCCATGTCGAGGGTGTGCGGCACAGGGACATTTCCAGAGTTCCCTGCGCAGGGAACACCTGGATGCGGATGCTCTCGGCAAGGGGTTCCAGTCCGGGCTGGAGCCTCAGTTTCTCGATAAGGAGGCGGAAGTGTCTGAGGTCTCCCATGATCACACAGTCGGAGGTCTCGGTCTTCCCCGATATGACGTGACGGTGGACCGCCACGTCCCCTCCGATGGAGAGCATGCCCTGCTTGAGGATATTGGCGGCATAGAGCTTGACGCCCCTGACCAGGAGATTCACGTGGCTGAGTTTCGGCGTGAGGTAGTCAAGGGAGGCCGGATCGACACCGCATCCGAGCAGGCACGACTGGTCCGCCCGGAAGAGCAGCCTAGCCTGCGGCAGCCCCTTCCTCAACGATTCTGTCGATCTCCGAGCCATCGAGAACCTCTTTCTCCAGCAGGGTCCGGGCTATCTTGTGCAGGGAATCCAGATTCGATTCGACTATGGAACGTGTCTTGGCGTAGCATTCCATGATGATGGTCTTCACCTCATTGTCGATTTTCTGGGCTGTCAGCTCACTGTAATCCACCCTCTTGGAGATCTCCCTGCCCAGGAACATCTCCTGCTCCACCTTGCCGAAGCTCAGTGGACCCAGGCTGCTCATGCCCCATTCGGTGACCATGTGCCTGGCCATGTCCGTGGCACGCTCGATATCGTTTCCCGCCCCGGTGGTCAGGTGTCCCAGGACAAGCTCTTCGGCAGCCCTCCCTCCCATGAGCACGGAGATCGTGGCAAGGAGGAAGTCCTTGCTGTAGGTGTGCCTGTCGTCGAGGGGTAGCTGCTGGGTGATGCCCATGGCGCGTCCCCGGGGTATGATGCTCACCTTGTACACCGGGTCGGCATTGGGCAGCTTCTTGGCCACGAGTGCGTGGCCCGCCTCATGGTAGGCCGTGGTCTTCTTCTCCTCTTCGGAGATGACCATGCTCTTGCGTTCAACACCCATGAGGACCTTGTCCTTGGCCTGTTCCATGTCCTCCATGGACACCTTGGTGCGCTTCCTTCGGGCCGCCAGGAGCGCCGCCTCGTTCACCAGGTTGGAGAGGTCCGCACCCGAGAAGCCCGGGGTTGCCTTGGCGAGGGTCGCCATGTTGATGTCGTCGGCCAGGGGGATGTTGCGGCTGTGCACCTTGAGAATCCCCTCCCTGCCCTTGACGTCCGGGCTCGCCACCACCACCTGACGGTCGAACCTCCCCGGCCTGAGCAGTGCAGGGTCCAGAACGTCCGGGCGGTTGGTCGCCGCCATGAGGATGACGCCTTCGTTGGATTCAAACCCGTCCATCTCCACCAGGAGCTGGTTCAGGGTCTGCTCCCGTTCGTCGTGGCCCCCGCCGAGTCCTGCCCCGCGGTGCCTTCCCACGGCATCGATCTCGTCGATGAAGATGATGCATGGGGCGTGCTGCTTTCCCTGGGCAAAGAGATCACGGACCCGGGAAGCCCCGACGCCGACGAACATCTCGACGAAGTCCGAGCCTGACATGCTGAAGAAAGGCACCCCAGCCTCTCCGGCCACGGCCTTTGCCAGGAGGGTCTTCCCCGTACCCGGGGGGCCCAGCAGCAGTACGCCCTTCGGGATCCTGCCGCCCAGGGAGGTGAATCTCTTCGGCTCCTTGAGGAATTCAATGATCTCCTCGAGTTCTTCCTTCGCCTCGTCGACCCCTGCCACGTCCGCGAAGGTGACCTTCATCTTGTCCTGGGTCATGAGCCGGGCCTTGCTGCGGCCGAAGCTCATGGCCTTGGTGCCGCCGGACTGCATCTGCCTCATGAACAGGATCCAGACGCCGATGAGGAGCAGCATGGGAATCCACGATATGAGGGCGGAGAGGTACCAGGGAGATTCGTCCTTGGGTTTGGCAGTGATGGAGACGTTCTTCTCGGTGAGCCGCTCCACGAGCCTCGGGTCTTCCGGGGCATAGGTGGTGAATGATTTGCCTTCTGCCAAGGTCCCCTTGATATCACTGCCCTGAATGGTGACCTCTTTCACCTGGCCTTTTTCCAGCACCTGGAGAAACTCGCTGAAAGAAAGCGATGATGCCTGTTTTGCGGGCTGGGTGTTGAAGAGGTGGAAGAGCATTACCCCGATGAGCGCTATGACTACCCACAACGCCACCGTCTTCATCATGCTGGTGTTTGAGTTCATCTCCTGCTCACTGATGCACGGTAGCCTTGGCCGCCGGCCCTTTCCCTGTGGAGGCGAGCATCGTTTTCGCGAGCTCCCGGTAATTGTCTGATACTGCACTCAATGTCTGCCTCGCCTCCTGGTCTTTTCCCTGGGATATCAGGACGGATGCCTTGAGGAGCAGGGCCTGGTCCTTGATATCCCCGGCTGCGGACGCTATGCATTCATCCAGCAGGGGCATGGCCTTCGCCGGCTCCTTCTGGTTGATGCGGCTGCTGGCGACGATCATGGCAGCCTGCCAGTGGAACATGTCCCTGCGGCCCCAGCCGTCAAGAAAATCACCCGCATGGGACAGCGCTTTGGCATAATCGCCCTGGTCGTAGGACATGCGTGCAAGCCTCAGTATTGCGAGATCCTCCGCCTTGGTCCCCGAGTAATCCTCCATCACCTTGATCGTCTGCTGGGAATCATCGGTTGCCTTGAGCAGTGCATTCATCGCGTTGTAATCCCTGGATGTCTTCCAGTAGTAGAAGCCGTACCCGCTCGCCAGGATACACAGCAGGACAATGGCCCCTACGGCGAATTGCGCCGGGTGTTCCTTGATCCATACCAGGGCGCTGCTGGTGGTCGCGACAAATTCGTCCGGTTCATTGAGGAGTTCTTTCCGTGTCATTCGTGCCATGAATAGCTCACCCTCCTGATCGATAGCTCACATATAGTAACTCTCAGAGCCGTCTGTCAATTACGTAATCTCCCCGGAGAACGGTGCAGGGTCGCTCGTGCGCGGTGCGACGAGGATGGCCGGGCCCGTATCTGCATGCAGGGCATGACCGAAAGAGAAGAGCCCCTGCACGTGCGGGCAGGGGCTCCGGCTCAGGTCATGGCTGGAGGGAGCTACTTGAGGGCAAGGGGTTCCAGGATCTGTGGTGTTATGAAGATCAGGAGTTCCTTCTTGGTCTTTTCCTTCGTAGTCCCTTTGAAGAGATATCCCAAGACGGGGATGTTGCCCAGCATGGGGACCTGGGAAACGTTGTCCCTGTCCTCTTCCTCGATGATGCCGCCGATGACGCTGGTCTCGCCGTTCTTTACCAGCACCTCGGTCACGGCCTCGCGGGCCGCGATGGAAGGATCGCCCAGCTGGTTGGTGACCGAGCCCAGCGAGTTGCGTTTCACGCTGACCTCCATGTTCACGCTGCCGTCGAAGGCGATCCGTGGGGTGACCTCCAGGACCAGGTCGATGTCCTTGAGTTCCGTGGAGAGCTGCCCCTCGTCGTCACGGACGATGTAGGGATATTTCTCGCCCTGTCGGATGGTGGCCTTCTTGTTGTCGAGGGTCACGATCTTCGGTCTGGACAGGACGTTCACGCTGCCGTTCGTCTCGCCGATGTCGAGCCTCAGGTCGAGGGCCACCGCTGTGCTGCCCAGCCTGCCGACCGATACGCCGAATCCGGCGGCCTGGTTGGTGGGGAAGTTCACCGCCATGGAGGGCGTTGGTACCAGGTTCGAAGACCAGCCCGGGCGACCACCCGGAACGACGGATGTATCGAAGGGGTTAACCGCAGCGGTGCTGGTGTTGACGCCTGAAAGGCCGAACAGGTATTTGCCTGACTGGTTCCTTGAAGAGCCCCCCCACTGGACGCCCAGACCCTTGGTGAAGGTGGTGTCGGCCTGGACGATACGTGCCGAGATGAGGACCTGGGGGGTCGGCTTGTCGAGCCTCTTGACCATGGCATTGATCTCATCAACGCTCTTGCGGATATCCTTGACGATGAGCACGTTCGTCCTGTTCTCGGCCGTGATGTTCCCACGTTCGGAGAGCAGACCGACCTCCTTGCCCTTGATGGTGCCGGAGATGTCGGACGCCTTGGCGAAATTCACCGGGATCACCGAGGTGACCAGGGGTTCGAGCTGCTCCTGGGTCTTCTTGGATGCAAGCTGGCGCTCCTGTGCCTCCTTGATCTTGTTGGCCGGAGCGATGCGCACGACGTTGCCGATGGCCATCTTGTCGAGGTCCTTGCTTTCCAGGACGACATCGAGGGCCTGATCCCAGGGGACATCCTTGAGCCTGATGGTGACGGTGCCCTTGACCTCGTCGGAGGTCACGATGTTCAATCCGCTGACATCGGCGATGATCCTGAGGATGTTATGGATGTCCGCATTCTGGAAGTCCAGGGTTATGCGTTCCCCCTTGTATTTCGGTGATAAGTCCGTCTCTATGATGGTGCTTTGGGCAATGGGCTCGGGGCTTAATCCCTTGATGTAGGGCTGTGACGGTGATCTCGGCTGGACGGCGGCTACCGTCGGGGCCTGGTTGAGCGTGACCGTCTTCGTCTCCTGGATCTTTCCCCTGAGCTCTGCAGGGATGTCGAAGTCCATGATCAGGAGGTTGTTGTCCTGGGATACGAAATAGGGGGTCATCTGCTTCATGGCGATGTCAAAGGTCACATCCCCTCTGGACTGTCTGGGAAGGATCTGCTCGATGGCCGTTGCGAATTCAGAGGTGATGTACGGCCGAGCGAGGTGGCCCGGAATGGTTGCCTTGTTGATGCGCAGCACCACGCTCGAGCCTTCCCTGTTCACATCGTAGGTTGCCTGCCCGTCGAGACCGATCTGGAGCCTGGACTTGTTCTCCACATTCATGAAGTCGACGCTCTTGATGCTCAACCCATGAGCGGCCGGCGGCAGGACCACTAAGCCGACTATGATTATGAATGCTAGGATGGTATCTTTCTTCATAACTACTTTACCCCCTCTTCCTTCCTGAGCGCCAAAACAACTTCTCGAGTACTTACGCGTCCCATGTAGTCTTTGAAGTGCTGTTTCACGGTGACGGAATCCTTGGTTACCTTGGTGACGATCCCGTTGTTCTCACCCACCAGCGTTCCCTCGGTGACGATGTATCCCATTCCCGACGTGTCCTGGATGAGGGCCCTGTTCTGCTTGCCGAGGATTACGCCGACGAGGTACACCTGGGCGACGGACAGTCTCTGGAGAGGATCGCCCGATAAACCGCCCATGGCGGAATCCAGGGGATTGATCCCTGAGAACGGCTGGAACGGGTCACGGATGCCGATCACCTGGTAGGCGGGTTTCTTCTGTTCTTCCTCCTGGGCCAGCACCGGTTTCACCACTTCCGCCTTCTTGGAGACCACCGGCTGCTGAGCCGTGGCCGCCGTGGAGGCCGGCTGCCTGTCCGGACCGCATGATGTGAGGACCAGAGAAAGACCTATGACGAGGAGAGAAGGGAGAATCCTGTTCATTTCTTCTCCTCCTTTTTCTTATCGTTTGTGGCGGCCGTTTCGATCGGGGCACCCTCGATGAATTTGTAGGTGACCGCATTGCACGAGGTGCTCAGCAGGATACCGCCTCCGGCGTCCCTCTTTGGATTGCCTATCTTGATGTCCACGATATTGACTATCCTGGGCATCTTGGAGACGCTGTCAAAGAAGTTCACGACATCCCGGTATTTACCGTCAACCTGGATGTCCACCGGGATCTCCGCATAGAAGTTCTTGGCGATCTCCGGCATAGGTTTGAAGAGCTTGAACTGGAGGCCGGCGGCTGTACCCAGAGAGGAGACGTTCTCCAGAAGGGTGGGTATCTCGCTCTTGTCAGGGAGCTGCTTCAATGCAACGTACAGCTTTGCCCTGGTCTCTTCAAGTTCGGCGATGTACCTGTCCTTTTCCTTGACGATTTCCTTCTTGGCGGCGAGTTCTGCCTTGAGCTGGTTCAGCTCTGGCTCGATGGCCTTGATTTCAGCCTGTACCGGTCTGTACAAGAATTGCCAGTAGAGTCCGATGATCGCTCCAAGGATGACTACCAGGACAAGCACCTTGATAAGAGGCTTCTGCCTGAGTATTGTGTCTATTATCTTATCCATTATCCACCTCAGGTCGTCAGCTTGATCTTGCAGGTGATGGAAAACTTCTGGGCGCCTGATTCCTGTTTCGAGAGGACCAGGGTAACGTTATCGAAATGCTTCGATGCCTGGAGCTGCTTCATGAAGGTCGCTATCGTCGTGTTGTCAACGGCCGATCCCTCGAGAACGATGGTAGCGCCCTTGTTGGTAATGGAGGAGAGCCATGCCTTCTCGGGGATGATGAGGCTCAACTCGTCGAGCATCTCCACGGGACCTGTTTTCTGAGCATTGAGTTCCCGGATCACGTCGAGCTTCCGTTCCAGTTCCTGCTTCTGCTGTTTGAATTTTTCGATCTCACCGGCCTCGGCGGTAAGTCTCTTGATCTCCACCTTGGTGTCCGCAACTTCCTGCTTCAGGGCTTCCCTCTGCTGCGTGATGGCGTGCTGGACAAAGTATGCTCCGATGAGCGCCAGCGCGATGCAGAGCATAAGGAGGATCAGGTGCTCCACCAGGGCCTTTTTCCTCAGTTCTACTCGTATGGGTAAGAGATTGACCTTTACCATTTATAGTCGGCCCTCCTTAATGCAAGGCCCACAGCCACAGCCATCTGTGGTGCGATATAGGCCATGTATTCCGGATCGAATATCCGGTCGTCCCATTTGATGTTGTTGAACGGGTTGACCATCTCCACAGGGATCTCCATCTGTTTCTCCAGCAGCTTGACGAGACCGGGTATCCTGCTGGAGCCTCCGCTCATGTAGATCTTCTCGATATTCTCGTTGACCATGGTGGACAGGAAAAAGTCCAGTGTCCTCCTGATCTCCTGGACGTAGGTTTCTGCGGCCATCTTGAAGATGTAGTTGATCTTCTCGAGGTCAATGCCCTCGATGTTCGCGCCGGTCTTGATGTTCTCGGCCCGCTCGAAGCTCACGTTGAACTCCCGCTGGATCCTTTCGGTGAGCTGTCGGCCGCCCATGGAGATGTCGCGGGCGAAGATTGACATGCCGTCCTTGATGACATTGACGTTAATCATGGATGCCCCGGCATCGACGAGCGCAACGATGGATTCGGGGGCATCGGGGTAGTTGACCTCGTACATGGTCTCGAGGGAGAACACGTCGATGTCGATGAGCATGGGTTTCAGGCCTGCATTTCTCACTGCAGATGCATACTCATCGACGAGCTCCCTCTTGGCGGCCACGAAGAGGACATCCATCATGTCGGAACGCTCAATGCTCTCCCCGAGAATGAAGGTGTCCAGGTAGACATCGTTCATGTCAAAGGGTATGTACTGTTCGGCCTCGATGGGGAGTGTCTGCCTGAGCTCGCCCTCGCTCATCAGGGGCAGCTCGGCCTTCTTCACGATCACGGAGTGACCGGATATGGCAGTAGCGCTCCCGCGAGCACGGACCTTCAGGTTTTCCCGCAGGTTCTTGACCGTATCCACCACCGTCTCGTTGTCCATGATGTCCTTGTCGACGATGCACTCGGCAGGGATCAGGCCAAGTCCCAAGGCCTTGAGCTGGTAACCGCTCCGTGTCTTCTCGATGTCCACCATCTTGATGGACTGTGACCCGATATCCAGGCCCAGCAGATTTTTCTCAAAAAACATCGAATCACCCCGCGATTAAGTCTTTTTCCTTTTGAACACGACAATAGTGTCCCCTGGTTTCACCAAGTTCAGTTCCTTGACTATGACATGCTCTATATATGCCATGTTGTCTCTCAGCATGGTCGCTTCGCGGGCCAGGACCGAATTTTCCTGGTCGAGTCCTGCGTTGCGCGTTTTCAGGCTGATGAGTTCGCGATGAAGTTGGTAGCCCCGAATGATCCCTTTGTCGCCAGGAAGAGTGAACACGAGCAGCATTGCAATGAGTGTGACCAGTCCAATCGTCAAAGAGTGTGTAACTCTCATTGCGTCCCTTATACCTTATACGTAATGGAATCGCATTAAAAATCAATTCTTCCCTATGCATAGCCTATCTATCGGGAAGGCGAAAGTGAATCTTTAGATAAATATCAAATTGGTAACAACCCATGGCAATTCTCTGAAAAAAGGGACGGTTCGGTTACATTGTCGTAATGACGGTTTCTCTCGCGGAGATCGTGCCTTGAGCCCGGTTCCCCGAGCCTGCAGAGGGGGAACAACCGCGTAACCGTGATGCCTCGTGCATGGTCCGGCACGAATGCGGGGCGTGCATCACGACCGTGATACCCTGTACTGTATACCTGCCGCCAGGCCCATGAGAAATCCGCCTATGTGGGAAAACCAGGCTACCGGAGAGGCGCTGTGCATGCCCAGGAATCCGTTTATGCCCTGGATGCCGAACCAGATGAGTATGAATATGAAGGAAGGCACCTCGACGACCTCCAGCGTCAGGATGAGGAATATGATGGTGAGGATGCGCCCCTTCGGGTACAGGACGAGATACGCACCCATGACTGCGGCAATGGCACCGGATGCACCTACCACGGGTATGGTCGAATGCGGATGGATCACGGTATGTGCATAGAATGCCGCGAGGATGGCAGCAAGGTAGAAGAGCCCGAAGCGGACGAGGCCCATGCTCTTTTCCACAGGGGGGGCGAACACCGACAGGAAGATGAGGTTGCCGACCAGGTGGACGTACCCTGTGTGGATGAACCCCGAAGCGATGATGGAGACGTGGATCCTGAGAAAACCGTGCTTCCCGTCAATCAGGTATCCGGCTATGTCTGCAGGGCTGGCCCTGAACAGGTGAAAAACCTGTTCCCCGAGCCTGAGTTCCTGGATGAACATGGCGAGAATGGCTGCGATGAGCACGGTGGTGACCGGGGCGAATCCCCTGGCAATGGTGGTGTCCCTGACCGGGATCATGACTTCCCCTTGCGTGTAGCACCCATAACCCTGTTCTCTGAACTATCACGAAAAATGCATGCAGGCAAGGTCATGGAGAGCAAGAGAGACGCCGTGTCCGGGGTTTCTCGCGGGGATCCGGATGGAGGCAGCTGGTGCTTGTGCGGCGCGCCCCCATGGTATATAGGTTCTGCCCATGAGAGGTCTGGGGAACCCGCTTATCCTGGCAGGCATCGTGCTCATCGTGCTCGGCGTATACTTCAGCATGGGGGGGAGCCTTTCCTGGCTGGGAAGGCTGCCCGGCGACATACGGATCGAGCGGCCGGGGCTGAGCTTCTTCTTTCCCGTCACCACATCCGTTCTGCTGAGCATCGTGATCAGCCTCGTCATATATATCATAAGGATGTTCAGGTAGGCATCGTGTTCATTGAAGAGTTCATAGCATGGTCTGTGCGGTGGAACGCCCGGTCGAGTTTCTCCTTCGAGGAGGGCGGGCAGACCGTGATACCGTCCGCTCCCGCGGTCCCCGTACATCTGTATGTCCACGTTCCCTTCTGCGTGCAGCTCTGTCCCTACTGTTCCTTCCACCGGTTCCCCTTCGACGAGCATGCCGTAAGGACATACTTCGAGGCCCTCCGGCGCGAGTTGGCACTCTATGCCAGGAAGGGATTCAGGTTCTCATCGGTGTATATCGGCGGCGGTACACCCACGGTCATGGCGGACGAGCTGATGCGGACGCTTGACCTCCTGACGGACCTCTTCTCCCCTGCCGAAATCTCGGTGGAGACGAATCCCGACCGCCTGGATCGATCGATGCTGACCTCCCTTGCCCGGGCAGGGGTGAGGAGGGTTTCCGTAGGTGCCCAGAGCTTTTCCGATGAGGTGCTCAGGGCCATCGGACGCTACGAAAAGTACGGCAGCGGCGACGAGCTCGCCCGGAAGATCTCCGAGGCGAGGGGTCTGGTCGAGACCCTCAATGTGGATATGATATTCAATTTCCCCATACAGGACATGGCCATGCTTCGGCATGATCTCGAGACACTCCTTGCGGTCCTGCCCGACCAGATAACCTTCTATCCCCTCATGATATCCCGGGCAACCCGTGCCCGTATGGAGCGCATCATGGGCCGTGTCAGCCCCGCCCGGGAGCGGCGCTATTACGAGATGATAACCGACGCCCTGAACGCCTGCTACGAACCGAACTCAGCCTGGTGCTTTTCCCGGGGAGGAGCACCCATGATCGACGAGTACGTGGTGGGGGGAGAGGAATACGTAGGCGCCGGGAGCGGAGCCTTCGGCCTCGTGAACGGCGCCATCTACGCGAACACCTTCTCCCTGCCCGAATACGTCCGTTCGCTGGATGAGGGGAGACTACCCATAAAGCATCGCAGGGTCTTCTCGGCCAGGGAGATGGCCCGGTACAGCCTCCTCATGAATCTTTTCGGGCTCAGGCTCGACCTGCAGGCATTCAGGGGGCGTTTCGGCCGTCCTGCCTGGGGCATGCTCGGTCCGGAACTCCTCTTCTTCTCGCTCATCGGTGCCCTGAGGTTCGGCCATTCGGAGATCAGGCTCACCAGGCGGGGGCGGTACTACTGGGTCATCATGATGAGAGAGTTCTTCACCGGGGTGGACAACTTCCGCGACCAAAGCAGGGAGGCCGTGGCCTTCTGAAAGAGGCGGCCCCCGATGTGCAGGGACCTAGGACGCCTCGCCGTCGATCTTGTCGATGAGGAAGTCGATGTCCCGCTTGACTTTGAGGTTCTGGGTGTACTGCGCCTCGATGGTCTCCAGGGAGTGAATGATGGAGGAGTGCTTCCGGGAGAATGCCTCCCCGATGACCTGCAGGGGCGCGTCGGTGTAGCGCCTGCACAGGAAGATGGCCACCTGCCGGGGGTACACGATCTCCTTCTTACGGGACGGCGAGACCAGCTTGTCCTTTGGTATGGAGAAGCTCCTGGAAACGAAATCGAGGATGAAGGGAATGGTGATCATCTGCTGCTTTTCCAGTGTGCCTTCCAGCAGTTCGCGGGCCAGATCGATGGTGACGCTGCGCTTCATGAGGGAACTCATGGCGGCAATGGTCATGACGGCACTCTCCAGGTCACGCACACTCGTATGAATGGTCTCGCTGATGAACTCGACCACGTCGTCGGGCATGGTGATGCCGTTCTTGCGTGCCTTGTGGCGTACGATCTTTGACCTGGTGGCCTTGTCCGGCCGTTTGATGTCAATGACGAGCCCCGAGGAAAGCCTGGAGCGCAGGCCCTTATCGATCTGCGGTATGGAGGTGGGGGCACGGAACCCCGAGAGGATGACCTGCTTGCCGGCGCTGATGAGGTCGTCGAGCACGTGGCACAGTTCGACCTGGGTCTTTTCCTTGTTCTTGAAGAGATGGACGTCGTCGATGAAGAAGACATCCATGGTGCTGCTGCGATAGGAACTCTTGAAAGAGCTCAGGCAGTTGTTCCTCACCGAATGGACATAATCCTGGGTGAAGTCCCGTGCCGTAATGTAGCGCACTGATGTCCCTGGCCGCACGGAGAGGACCCGGTTGCCGATGGCATGGGATATGTGGCTCTTGCCGAGGCCCACATCGGAATGGAAGTACAGCGGGTTGTACCTGTTGATGTCTCCCTGGGACACGGCCTGTGCCGCTTCGTAGGCAAAGGCGTTGCACCGCCCCACCACGAACTCGTCGAAGGTGAAATGGGTGTTGAGCCCTGAACACGGCTGCGTCTGTGCAAAGGCAGGCAGGCTCATCTGGATGGGCTTCGCGGCGGCGGGGGCCGGGGGACGTTCCCGGTTCTCTCCGGGCCGGCTCACGCAGAACTCCACATTCACGGGCCTGTCAAGGTAGGTCCTCACTGCTGAGATAATGATGTCCTTGTACACGCGGGTCAGATACTTCTGGGCGAACACGTTGGGGCAGAGTACAAAGACCGTACCGTCTTCCTCGGATATTTCCAGCTGATCGAGCAGCGCCCTGTCTGAAGCTGCATGTGATTTCGAGAGAATAGATTCTTTCATAATTGCAAGATGATCCACAACCCCCCCAGAGAGAAAGACTTCAGCGATAACGTGCGCCATAATGATTCCTGTGCCGCAAAAGGTCAAAGGTGAAACACCCCGGTTATGGTCGGGCTGTGTTCATTTTCTGCGAGGGGAAAATAAAACAGATTAATTGATATGTTATGAAAGAAAGTATGACCTTGAGGGCATTCGTCGGGGTGCGTTCAGGAGTATGGTCAGTACAGGTTCCATTCGAGTTATCGACAAATTGTCGAAAACTCGGGAGCTGTGTTTATCTTGTTCTTTCTTTCAAATTTTTAAGATTGCTGTAGATGAGAGAATACTCACGGGCAGGGTTTGTCCAGCCGACATCCTGGTCCATGGCGGTACATATCATAGTGTTGAGCAGGCCGGGATCATGGCGGAAGATCGTGCATGCTTGGGCTATGGCCTCGACGAGATCCTGCGGGCCGGGGAAGGCCACCCTGATACCGAAGGGCCTGTCAGCCTCACCCAGTGCCACGACTGTGTCCCTCAGTCCTCCCACGCCGGTGACAATGGGGATGGTCCCGTACCGCATGCTGATCATCTGGTTCAGTCCGCAGGGCTCGAAACGGGAAGGCATGAGGAAGAAGTCCGAGCCTGCTTCAATGGCATGGGCCCTCGCCTCATCGAACCCGATATGGATGCCCACGTGGGCCGGGAATGCCTCCCGGAGATCCCGGAGTCTCTTCTCGAATGCAGGGTGCCCATTGCCGAGGACCACCAGCTTTGCATCCATCTCGACCAGGGACGGGACGGCATCCAGTACGCAGTCGATGCCCTTCTGTTCCACCAGGCGGCCGATGATGCCGAATACCGGGGCGTCGTCGGCAGGGAGCGAGAACATGTCGAGCAGGGCGCGTTTGCATTCACGCTTGCCCTCGAGGTCCCCGGGCCCGTAGCTCCGTGCGGTCAGGGGGTCGGTGGCGGGATTCCAGACCTCGGTATCGATGCCGTTCGCGATGCCTGTGAGTTTGTGCGAGACAGCCTTGAGGAGGCCCTCGAGGCCGCTCCCGAACTCGGGGGTCTGTATCTCACGGGCGTAGGTGGGACTCACGGTATTGACGGCATCCGCGAACACGATGCCTGCCTTCATGACGTTGATCCTGCCGAAGAACTCCATGCATTCAGGGTTGAAGTATTCGTGGGGCAGAAAGAGCATGGACCACAGGATCGCATCAAAGAGGCCCTGGTAGGCGAGATTGTGGATGGTGAAAAGGCTGCCCACGTTCTCGATCCCTGCGTCCTTGAGGTACGCGAGGACCAGGGCTGTCTGCCAGTCGTTGCAGTGGACGATGTCGACATCGCCGATGAGGCGGACCAGCTCGACGCAGGCCCTCGAGAAGAAGGAGAACCGTTCGAGGTTGTCGGGATAATCGTAGCCTGCATAGGAGTACAGGCCTGTCCGGTCAGAAAAGAGCGGGTGGGCGATGAAGAAGGTCGTATCGTGGGAAAACACCCTGGCTTCGGCTATCCCGGTGCCTGTGAGGACGGCGAGATCTCCCCGGAATTTCAGGGGAAGGTCGAGATTCCTGATCTCCCGGTACAGGGGCATGACCACGGAGCAGCGTATGCCCTGGCGGTTGAGCTCGGCGGGCAGCGCGGCGCTGACATCAGCCAGCCCGCCTGTCTTGGCGTAAGGCGTCACCTCCGAGGAGCACAACAAGACCTTCACTGCATCCATGCCCGTATCATACACGATCCGGGGACTACCCGTAAAGACGGACCCTCCCGGCGCATGATGCATTTGCTTTTGAGACGCATCTTGGGTATTCTCGGTTCCATGGACAGAGAAGAATTCGAACACTCCTTGCGGGAGTTCGAATCGCAGGTCAAGAAAAAGCTTCCCTCCATGATCAACAGCTACCTGGCCAACAGGGGAAACAGGGAGTTCGAGGGGGCCTTCACCCATCTCGTGGAGATGCTGCACAAGCATCGGAAGATGCTTCTCAAGGACCTCTCCAAGGTGGCGAAGCTGGAGCAGAAGACCAGGTACTTCAATGTCGTCTACAATATGGATTCCCAGCTCAGGAGCATGGACAACCGGGACGCGTTCAAGGCCCAGATGAACCTCAGGCGCCGCCGGGTCCATGCACCGGTGGTGTACGACCTTGGGGCCGGTCCTGAAGAAGGCGAGCTCCTCAATGCCGACGATGCCGGTGTGCTCCTGGAGACCACCGAAAAGGTTTCCGTGGACCATGAGGTGAGGATCAGCCTCGACGGAAAGAAGGCGCGCGGCAAGGCGATGTGGTCGATTCCCGACGAGACGGGCCGGGTGGAGACGGGCGTGAAGCTTCTCGACCCGTCCGAGGACTTTCTCGACGAGGTCAGGAAGGCCATCAAGGGGTCTGCAAAGAAGAGTGGAAATCCTCGCGATTGACACCTGCGAAGGGCCCATAGTATTTCACCCATGGTATGAGGTTCGCCATCTACACGCTGGGCTGCAAGGTCAACCATTATGACAGCCAGCGGATCCGCGAGGGGCTCCTCGCGGCCGGTCACACCGAGCAGTCCTTTACCGAGCCCGGCGCCGACCGGTACATCATCAATACCTGCACCGTTACCCACCGGGCCGATGCCGAGGGGAGGAGGCTCGTTCGACGCGCACTGCGCCTGGGCGGCAGGGTGGTCGTGACCGGCTGCCTGGTGACGGTATATCCCGAATCCATCCGAGCCATATCCCCTGACGTCGAGGTCGTCAGGCCCGACCACCTTACCGAAGTGCTCGGGGTGGAGCTCCCCAGGTTCATATCGGGTTTCGGATCCCAGAGCAGGGCCTATATCATGGTCCAGCAGGGCTGCGACAGGTACTGCACGTACTGCATCGTGCCCTTGGCCCGCGGCGGGCCGGTGAGCAGACCGTGGCAGGATGTGGTCACCGAGGCGAGGATCCTCCATGGAAAGGGCTTCCGGGAGGTGGTACTCACCGGCATCAACATCGGCCTCTATGAAGGCGGGTTCTCGAGGCTCGTGCAGAAGGTGCTGTCCCACACCGATATGCCGAGGATCCGTATCAGCTCCATCGAGCCATGGACCGTGGAGGACGGCCTCATCGACTTGGTCGCCAACGAACCGAGAATCTGCAGACACCTCCACCTGCCCCTGCAACACGGCAGCGACGGGGTGCTTCGGGCCATGGGCAGGCCGTACTCTGCCGGGCATGTAAGGTCTCTCATGAGGCGAATTCGAGAGGTGTCACCCGGAACGGCCGTTGGTGCAGATGTGATCGTGGGTTTTCCCGGAGAGGACGATCAGGCCTTTGCGGAGTCACATGCCATCATTGAGGATCTCGGATTCACCTACCTGCATGTCTTTCCTTTTTCCACGAGGCCGGGGACTGCGGCGGCGAACCTGCCCGGACGCCCGGATGATGAGGTGATATCCCGGAGGGCCGCCGCATTGCGGGCACTTTCGCGAAAGAGCAGGGAGGCCTTCGCCGCATCCCGCATAGGAGCCGAGGAGGAGGTCCTGATAACGCAATCCTGTGACGGCCGGGTCCGTGGCCTTTCCTCCAGCTATATCGTCGTGGACGCCCCCGGCCGAGCTGTTCAGGGCGATATCGTGCGCGTCAGGATGATAGACCTTGAGGGGCAGACTCTTCAGGGGGAGTTCAGTGGATAACGCGGCCCTGGCGGAAGCCCTGCTCACGGTGGCTGAGGCGCTGGATTTCCTCGAGGAGAATCCCTTCAAGGCAAAGGCCTATCAGAAGGCGGCGCGTTCCATCATGGAGATGGGCGCTCCTGCCCGTGATATCATCGAACACGGGGACATCACAACCGTCGCGGGGATAGGGTCGTCCATCGGCTCGGTGCTGAAAACCTGGGTCGTGGACCGTGATTTCTCCCTGCTGACGGACCTCAAGGCACGGCTCCCCCACGGGTATTTCGAGATGATCAAGGTGCCTGGCCTCGGTATGAAGAAGCTCCGAACCCTCCACCGGGAACTGGGTCTCTCGAGCGTCGACGATCTCCTGGCAGCCATCGACGACGGACGGCTTGCGGGGTTGAAGGGCTTTTCCGACAAGGGGATCGCCAGGATGAGGCGGTCAGTCCTCGACGTGATCGGCTATCGGGGATGGTACTTGCTCGATGCGGCCTGGTCATGGATGGAGACGATGATCGAGTCGCTGAGCGACGCTGGTCTTTCCGTCCTGCCCACCGGCGTCTGCCGCAGGGGCATGGAGGTCATCGAAGGCATCGAACTCCTGTGTCTGGACAGGGACGGTGCCCATGACGCCGTGCAATCCTGCCTGGGAGACGTCCCTGGCGGGCGGTTCTCCCGGGACGGATCATCGTACAGCCTGCACCACCCTGAAAAGACCCCGGTGAAAGTCTGGATGGAGGCCGAGGAGAGTCTCGTCCCGGCACTCTTTGTCACCACGGGATCCCCATCCCATCTGGAGCAGGCCCTGATGCTCGGGGAGCGTCGCGGTGTCCGTGTATCGCGGCAGGGAGTCTCGCACTCGGGCACGGTAATACCCGTGAAGGACGAGGCGGACATCTATGCCCTGCTCGGCATGCCGTACCTCCCCCCCGAGGTCCGCGAGGGCCGTGATATGGAATGGAAGCCCGGTGTGGACGGCATGCTCGGGGGCCTCGTCACCCGGGGGGATCTCAGGGGGATTCTCCACGTCCACACCTCCATGAGCGACGGTCACGCACCCCTGAAAGACATGGTCCGGGCGGCGAAAGACCGCGGTTATTGCTGGATCGGGATCTCGGACCACAGCAGGAACGCCTATTATGCAGGCGGCCTGAGCGTAAAGGATCTGAAGAGACAGGGGGAGGAGATCGATGCCCTGAACCGGGAGGACCCGGGGTTCACCATCCTCAAGGGAATCGAGTCGGACATCCTGCCGGACGGCTCCCTGGACTATCCGGACAACATCCTGAAGCAGCTGGATTTCGTCGTTGCGAGCGTCCACTCCCACATGGACATGGACAGGGACGCCATGACCGAGCGTATCGTCAGGGCCATACGGAATCCCTTCACCTCCATGATCGGTCACCCCACAGGCAGGCTGCTCCTCTCCCGGAGACCCTATGAGGTGGACATGGATGCGGTCATGGAGGAGGCGGCCAGGCAGGGCGTCTCCCTCGAACTGAACGCCCACCCCATGAGGCTCGACCTCGACTGGCGCCTGATACCGAGCTTCGTATCCAGGGGCGGGCGCCTTGCCATAAACCCCGATGCCCACACCCCTGATGGCCTCGATGACGTGCGCTACGGGATCGTCATAGCCAGAAAGGGATTCCTGACATCCCGGGCATGCATCAACTGCCTGGACGCGCGGACCGCGAAGGAGGCACTGGCTGCCAGGTGGTCATAGAATGCATCGATGTGTCCTACCGGTATGAGGTTCCCGGTGACGAGTGGGCCCTGATGGGCCTCGACCTGAGAATCGACCAGGGCGAGAAGATGACCATTGCCGGCCCTGCCGGCTCAGGCAAGACCACGCTGCTGCAGCTGATCGACGCCCTCATGCCGCCTTCCGGGGGAGATATCCTCTATGACGGGGTCAGTATCCACGAACTGGCCCGCCGGAAACAGCTCCCCTCGGTGCGCAGGCGCATAGGCGTGCTCTTCCAGTTTCCCGAGGAGCAGTTCTTCCAGGAGACCGCCTATGACGAACTCGTCTTCTCCCTGCGGAACTTCTTCGGGCCGGAGGAGGACATCATCGAGCAGAAGGCCTCCGCCATCACCCGGGGGTTCAACCTGGATCTGGACAGGCTCAGAACCTCTTCGCCGTTCTCGCTGAGTTCCGGCGAGAAGAGAAAACTCGCCCTAGCCTCGGCCCTCATGATGGATCCGGAAATCCTCATGCTCGATGAGCCCACCGCCGGCCTCGATGCCTCGGGCAGGCGCGAACTCATCCGGATCATCTCGGAGCTGAAGGACACCACCGTGGTCATCGTGACCCACAACCAGGAGGATTTCATCGGGATCACCGACCGCATCGTCGCCATGGCCAAGGGAAGGAAGGTCTTTGAGGGCACACGGGCGGATCTCATCGAGGGCATCGATCTCATGGAGCGTTTCCACATCAAGGCACCGCTCGTCATCCAGGTGCAGAGATGGCTCAGGTCAGACGGGATCGAGCTGGATCGAATATCCTGGGAGATGGAGGACCTCGTCTCCATGCTGGACAGAACCCTGAAACATCGTGATCCTGATTGAACCCGCGGCACCGTGGATCCGACCGATTCCGTATTGACTAATCACCCCCATGGACTTAATCTTAGAGGGTAGGAGGAACGCTCATGCCAGGCTTTTCAGAAATGAAGGTGGCCGGCATCGCCCTGGATCCCACCAACAATGCCCCCATCGTCGTATTGCGTGATCTCGACGGCAAGTTCATCCTCCCTATCTGGATCGGCATCATGGAGGCAAGCGCCATCGCCGCCGCCCTGGAAGGAGTCCAGTACTCGAGGCCCATGACCCACGACCTCTTCAGGTCCTTTGTCGAAACCATCGGAGCTGCCATCGAAAAGATCGAGGTGGTGGACATCAGGGACAACGTATTCTATGCACTCATAACCATTGACCACAGCGGTACGCACCTCACCATCGACGCACGTCCGTCGGACGCCATTGCCATTGCACTGCGCACCAAGTCTCCCATCTTCGTGGCGGACCATGTGATCAAGGACGCCATCCGCGTGGACGCCAAGACGAGCGCGGGCAAGGTCATGGTCGGCTTCGAACAGGACCAGGAGAAGCTCAAGGAGATCCTCGAGAAGATGAGCCCCGAGGACTTCGGCAAATTCAAGGCCTAGCTGATCCCATTATTGATTGTTGATAGACCGTCGCGCATCGTGTATTTTCCCTGAACATATGCACGCCCATAACCCTGCACACCTGAAGGCGAAAAAGATCACCAAGGCCGTCTTCCAGGCCATGGTGGAAGTGGCCCATGACGGCATTTTCGTCTATCAGGACAGCCGGTTCTTCTACGTGAATCCCGCCTTCGAGAGGATGCTGGGTTATTCCGCCGAAGAGCTCGAGGAACTGGGTTTCGCCGATGTCATGCATCGTGAAGGCGCCCGCCACATGCGGCAGCGGTACAATGCGTTCATCAGGGACGAGGACGTACGACCCCGCAGGCTCGACGTGGTCTTCACGACCAAGGCAGGGCATGAGCGCATCGTCTCCATGTCCACCTCCATGATCTCTCTCTCGGGAGAACCCGCAACCCTGAACATCGCCCACGACATCACCAGGCGCAAGGGCATGGAGCAGAGCCTGGAGTCGACCAACAGGTTCCTCGCAGGGCTCATCGCGAGCTCTTCGGACGCCATCGTGGCCTCCGACCTCAAGGGAAAGGCCCTCATCTTCAACAAGGCCGCCGAGGAGATCACCGGCTACTGCGCCGAAGACATGCTCAACCACAAGAGCAACATCGCCGAGTTCATCATGCCGGGCGAGCGAGACCGGATCATGGCCATTCTGGACCAGGGGACCGAAGAGAATCCCACGTGGGTCGTGAGCGAAGAGACGAAGGTCTATGCAAAGAACGGTGAGCTCATCCCCATCTCGCTGTCCATATCGTACCTGTATTCCGAAGGCAGGCCCGTGGCGGCCATCAGTGTCTTCCGCGACCTCAGGCCCATGAAGGCAGTGGAGAACAGGCTCAGGGAGTCGGAGCAGAAATACCGGATGCTGGTGGAGAAGACCGCCGATGGGATCTTCGTCTACCAGGACCACCAGTTCAAGTACACCAACCCTGCCTTCCGGGAACAGCTCGGATACACGGAGGACGAGATCTCCCGGATGGGGCTCAAGGATATCGTGCGCCCGGAGCTCGCACACATGATCGAAGCCCGTTACGACAAGCGCATAAGGGGGGAGAAGGTCCCGGAACAGTACGAGATCGCATTGCGCAGCAGGGACGAGATCTGGCGAGCCTTCGAGATCACCCCTTCGGTCATCGAGTACGAGGGAAGGCCCGCGACCCAGAACGTCATCCGGGATATCACGGAAAAGCGGGAGGCCCAGAAGGCCCTGCGTGCCAGCGAGGCGAAGTACCGTGCCACCGTGGAACATACCGGGACGGCCATGATGATCCTTGACGAGGATTACCGGGTCACCTTTGCCAACAACCAGATGGAGAAGCTCAGCGGGTACACCAAGGACGAGATCATCGGGAAGATGAGGTGGACCCAGGTCGTGCATCCTGACGACCTCGAGCGCATGAAGGCCTACTCCAAGGCGAGGCGCCAGGGCGCCTTGGACGTGCCTTCCCAGTACGAGTTCCGGTTCGTGGACAAGTTCGGCACCGTCCGCGACTCCTTCCTGACCATCGGCATGATACCAGGCACCATGCTGAGCATTGTCTCCATCATGGACATCACTGACATCAAACAGATGCAGCGTGAGCTCGAGCAGGCCCGGAAGATGGCCATCCTCGGCGAGATGTCAGCCCACGTGGCCCACGAGGTGAGGAACCCCCTCCAGAAGATCAAGACGGGGGTGGAGCTCCTGTCCAGCTCCCTGGCGCTCGACGATCGCCAGCGCAGACAGCTCGACGGGGTGAAGAACGGGGTGGACAACCTGGAGAAGTTCGTCACCCAGATCCTCGAATGGACACGTTCCGGCGAGATCAGACCCAAGCCTCACCGGATCAGCAACATCATCGACGGCCTGCTGTTCAACCTGACCGACACGTTCGAACAGCACGGAATACGGGTGGAAACCGTCTACGACCAGGACGCCGACATGGCGGAGGTCGACGGGATCCAGCTCCGCCAGGTCTTTGCCAACATCATAGAGAATGCGCTGGACGCCATGACCGATGGCGGGACCCTGACGATCACCACCCGGGCCATCGCCCGGCACGTTTTCATCCAGGGCAGCGACTCGTTCTGCACCGAGGCAGTGGAAGTCCGCCTCAGGGACACCGGCTGCGGTATCGCAGGGGAGGACCTGGAACGGATCTTCCAGCCGTTCTTCACGAAAAAGGCCAAGGGGACAGGACTTGGACTCGCCCTTGCCAGGAAGGTCATCGATATGCACAACGGCGAGCTGGAGGCGGCCAACGGTGTGGATCACGGGGCTGAGATCGTCATCAGGCTTCCCCGTGAGAGGATCAACCCGGCCAAGACGCCCGCCCCGGGGCGCGGCGATGTCCGCCGAAGCAGGTGAGAGCGAGGAAAAGAGTGGAGGAGAAAAAGAAGATCCTGCTCGTCGATGATGAAGAGGTCTTCCTCGAGCAGCTCAAGGATGCCCTTGAGCAGTCGAACCTCGATCTCCAGATAGACACGGCCTGTGACGGTTTGGATGCCCTGGAGAAGATCGAGGCAGACCGCCACGACATCGTCATCACGGACATCAAGATGCCGCGTATGGATGGGTACGCGTTGCTCAAGGAGATTCACAACCGCTACCCCACCACTTATGTCGTCGTCGTCACAGCCTTCGGCAGCATCTCGGGGGCGGTGGAGGCGATGAAATACGGTGCATATGATTTTCTGGAAAAGCCCTTCAACATGGATACGCTGGAGATCTCGCTCACCAAGATCCTCAGGCAGCACGAGATCCTCAAGGAGAATATCGAGCTCAAGGGCCAGATACAGCAGCATGCTGAGGGACTCGACCAGCTTGTGGGGTCCCATCCCAAGATGCAGAGGCTCTATGAACAGATCCTTACCGCTGCGGAGACCGACCTCACGGTGCTCATCCTGGGAGAGACAGGGACCGGAAAGGAGCTCATCGCCAGATCCATACACTCACGCAGCGACCGGAGGTCCAAGCCCTTCGTGGTGATCAACTGTGCCGCCATCCCGGAGAACCTGCTGGAGTCGGAGTTCTTCGGCCACGAGAAGGGTGCGTTCAGCGGGGCCATCAGCCAGAGGATAGGCAAGTTCGAGAAGGCCCATACCGGCACCATCTTCCTCGATGAGATAGGCGACATCCCCCTGGACCTCCAGGCCAAGATCCTCAGGGTGCTTGAGGACCACAGGATCACCAGGCTCGGCAGCAACCGCGAGATCGAGCTGGACTTCAGGGTGATCTGCGCCACGAACCGCCCCATCCAGGAGATGATCAGGAAGGAACTCTTCCGTGAGGACCTCTACTACCGCATCAGCGTGCTGCCGATCATCGTGCCGCCGGTCCGCGAGCGCAGGGAGGACATATCGCTGCTGGCCAGCCACTTCATCAGCAAGTATGCCAGGAAGCTCAATTCCTCGGTCAGGGGGATTTCACCCAGGGCCATGGAGCAGCTCGAGACGTATCCGTGGCCCGGCAACGTGCGGGAGATGGAGAACATCATCCAGCACGCCATGGTATCCACGCGATCAGACCTCATCACGGACTTTCCCGAGCTCGGCAGGGTCCTCTCCGAGACCCCGGCCGATATGGCCTCGCCGGTCCCCGAGGAACCCACCATCCTGGTGGAAGCGGGAGAGGGCAACGACTACCACGCCATCAAGAAGGCCCTCCTGGAGCAGTTCGAGCGAAAATACTTCGCACACCTCCTCGAGAAGCACGGGGGCGTCATCGCTGAGGCCGCCCGGGAGTCGGGCCTCAACTACAAGACATTCTATCTCAAGGTGGAGAAATACCGGCTCACCAAGAAACGGGAACGGACGGCCTGAGGGGGGTCACTGACCCCGGGCACTCAGGGGGTTACGCCGGGAAGATGACAGAGGACGCCCACCAGCGCAGTCAAGAGCGAAGCGTACTGCTCGTCGCCTCCATCTCATCGTTCATCACCCCGTTCATGGGTTCATCGGTCAATATCGCGCTGCCGAGGATAGGGCTGGCCTACTCCATGGATGCCATGCTGCTCAGCTGGGTATCGACCTCCTACCTCATCGCATCGGCCGTCTTTCTGCTCCCCCTCGGCAGGGCGGCGGATATCCTGGGCAGGAAGAGAATCTTCACGGCAGGCATCCTCACCTTCACCCTCATGTGTCTGTGCATCCCCCTGGCGGGCAGCGGCTGGACGCTCCTGCTGTTCCGTGTCGTCCAGGGTATAGGAGGGGCCATGATTTTCAGCACGTCCATGGCCATCCTGACGGCGGTGACAAGACCCGACCGTCGGGGCACGGCCATCGGGATCACCACGGCCGCGGTCTATGGCGGCCTTACGCTCGGACCGTTCATCGGTGGAGGGATCACCGACCATTTCGGTTGGCAGGGCATCTTCGTGCTCGGCTTCCTGCTTGGCGCAGCGACCTTGTGCATGGCCCTGAGGTGCATCCGTGAAGACGCCGGGGGGCGGTCCCTGAGGGATCTCGACCTGACCGGATCGGCGATCTACTCGATGAGCCTGGTCTCCCTCATGATCGGATTCTCGTCCATGCCCGCATTGACGGGGTATGTCCTCCTCGGGTCGGGCATCACGGCCCTGGGCGCATTCATACTCTGGGAAAGGGCCCAGGCCTCTCCCATCCTCGACATGAGCCTGCTCTGTTCCAACCGTGCGTTCGCCTGGTCCAACGTGGCAGCGTTCATCCACTACAGCGCCACCTTCTCCATCAGCTTCCTGCTCAGCATGTACCTCCAGGTCGTCAAGGGACTGAGCCCCTCACAGGCAGGTCTCATCCTGGTGACGCAGCCCGCGGTCATGACCTTGCTCTCTCCGGTGGCCGGTCGCCTCTCCGATCGCATCGAGCCGCGCATCATGGCTTCGGCCGGCATGGCCGTCACGGCCATGGGCCTGGCCTTCCTGTCGTTCACCGGGGAACGGGCGGGCACCCTGGAGCTCGTGAGTTGCCTCGCCTTCATTGGCCTCGGCTTTGCGCTTTTTTCCTCCCCCAACACGAACGCGGTCATGAGCTCAGTGGACAGGAGCGACTATGGTGTCGCATCCAGCGTGATCTCGACCATGCGCATCACCGGCCAGGCATTCAGCATGGGCATCGTGCTCGTGCTCTTCTCGCTGTTCATCGGCAGGATCGCCATCACCCCACAGACGGGCGCGGCCTTCATGACAGCCATGCACACCGGCTTCCTGTTTTTCTGTGTGATCTGCATACCGGGCATATTCGCCTCCCTGGCCAGGGGGGATGTGAGGAGGCGGAGATGAGGCTTGGGCAGGTCAGGTTTTTCGTGCCGGGTCTCTCCGGCGGTACCGGAGGGGATGGTATTCTCGGAGGTGCTTGAAAACCGCAAGGAGGGCCGATGGCGTCACTGAGGTGCTGTCTCGTGTATGCTGTTCGCCATCAGCCCTTCATGATGGGGTGCGCCTGGAATGTGCGATGGTGTGTGGTCATGGTGCCCGGCGCTTCGAGCTGATCCTTGCGGCCAGATGGGTAGCTCGCCCCCATGTCTGCTGAACGATCAGGTGTACAGTGCAGCCAGACTGTCCCAGTACAGGGTTCCCCAGGTGTTCTTCTTGGGGTCGGCCTTGCAGGCGGGGCAGTAGTACGCGATGGTGATGTTCCGGGGATCGTTGGTCGTGATCTCCTGGTGGCTGCAATGCCTGCAAACCGGTGTACCGCATCCGGAGCAGGACAGTTCGGAGTGGACGCCGCATGCGCACTCATCAAGTTTTCTTGCCGGTTGCATGGTGATCTCCTTTCCCGTCTCCAACCCTTCCGGGTTTCACTATGTATGTCTGCCAATTCTGTGCCAAGGTGACATGCACGGGGAGGTCGGGGCCTACGCATGAATAATATTCATGAAAACAGAAAGGTGGCGAATCGCCACAGACATTGCATTATGGTATGACAATAAGATGAAATGGTCCCTGAACCATAGGTTATGGTGGATGCACCATAATGTCGCCATCCCAAGGGGTAAAATGATCGAACCTGGACGCGTGGTGATTCGTCTTGCGCCGAGGATGCCCGGTTCTGTATTATTGCCACGGCAAATAAATATAGAAAGGTAACATGATCTGTGGTATGATTATGACATGGAGAAGAGAGACACACGGAGGCTGAAGCCTGAGGTACAAGAGGAACTGAGGAAGCAGGCGGTCCGAT
>Ga0209606_1000359_pt1 | contig 71346 bp, 61 predicted proteins | sample AD_UKC057_MetaG_FD_184412 | JGI IMG/M metagenome (GOLD analysis project Ga0209606, IMG submission 184412) | Active sludge microbial communities of municipal wastewater-treating anaerobic digesters from USA - AD_UKC057_MetaG (SPAdes) (version 2) | ecosystem: Engineered > Bioreactor > Anaerobic >...
CTTGAGAAAGCGGTCGACCAGGCCCGCCAGGGACGGAAAATCCACGCCGGCGGAAAACACGGGGCCCTCGCCGCGCAGAAGGATGACCCGGATGTCCGCGTCGGTGATCAGGTCCTCCACCATCTCCGCGATGACAGCGAGCATGTCGAACGTGATCGCGTTGCGTTTTTCCGGGCGATTCAGCGTCAGATAAAAAATCGGCCCCTTCTTTTCTCCCCGTATCTCGTCTCCCATTCATCCCTCCTGTCGTTGACGCTCCGGCAAACCGTCATCCATCCCGGGTTTTGTCTGACCCGTATAATTTCTAGTTTGAACACCCCGCGATTTCCAGATCCCGAAGACGCGCCAGAATCCCGTGGGCGTCATCGATCATGTCTCCCACGACGGCGGCAATCGGCCGGATCTCGTGGACGAGGGATGCCGCCAATCCGCAGACGACGGGCGCCCCTTCCGGATCGCCCTTGGCGTAGGCCTCCCGGCCGATCCGGCCCGCGACGAGACCCAGGATTTCCTCCAGCGTGGCCCCCCGGGCCTCCATCTCCAGCACCTTCCGGGTGGTCGCGTTTTTATAGCATCGCATGGGATTGCCGAGCGAACGCATGATGAAGGTCGTGTCGAGCTCCGTCACGTCGAGGAAACGCCGTTTGATCGCTTCGTGAAGCGGGCATTCCTCGGTGGCGACGAAGCGCGTCCCCATCAGGACGGCGTCCGCCCCGTGGGCGAGGGCGGACACGAACCCCCGCGCGTCGGCAATGCCGCCGGCGGCGACGACGGGCACGCCCAGGAGATCCAGGGCCCGCGGAAGAAGGATGGACAGGGGCGTGTCGTTCATGCCCGGGTGCCCCCCACACTCGCATCCCAGGGCGATGATGCCGTCCACACCGCCGTCCACGGCCTTCCGGGCATGCCGGAGGACGGGCGTCTTGTGAAAGACCCGGACGCCGGCCGCCTTGAGAACGGGGATGAGTGGGGATGGGTCGCGACCCGCCGTCTCCACGGCGGCGACGCCCTCCTCCGCCGCGACCCGGGCAAAGGCGAGGGCGCGGTCGTGATGGGCGCCGACCTCGGGAACCATGCTGATGTTCACGCCGAAGGGGCGGTCGGTCAGCCCGCGGGTCTTCCGGATCTCCGCCCGCAGTTCATCGGCATCGGCAAAGGTTTCGGCGGTCAGAAAGGCCAGGATGCCCGCCCGTGCCGCCGGCGCGACGAATTCCGCGGTGGAGAGCCACTGCATCCCCCCCATGAAAATCGGATGCGGAATGCCCAGCATGGCGGTCAATCTCGTCTGAAACATCGTTGTTCCCCCGGCGGCGAAATTTGCCCCCTTATAGGGACTTTTCCACCCACCGTCAACAGCTGTTTCCCGATCCTGCAGGAAAGCCTCGGGAATCTTGAACCCTCCGCGCCGGATCTTTTTCGACCCTGTCTCTCCCCGCTGCGCTCAAGGGGGCAAGGGACCCCGGAAAACCTCCGGTGCGCGCCTGCGAGGTTCCCGGACTCGCAAGGATTCCCGGAAAAATGCGTTATTTGGGGGCGGCCTTGTCCCGCAACTCCCGGCGGAGAATCTTCCCCACGGCGCTCTTGGGAAGGCTGTCGGTAAATTCGTACCGCTTCGGCACCTTGTAGGCGGCCAGGCGCTCGCGGCAGAAGGCGTCGAGTTCCTTTTCGTTCAATTGCACGCCGGGTTTGGGAACGATGAAGGCCTTGACGGTTTCGCCCCGGTATTCGTGGGGGACGCCGACGGTACAGGCTTCGAGCACGCCCGGGTGCTCATAGAGGACCTCGTCGATCTCCCGGGGATAGATGTTGTAGCCCCCCGCGATGATCATGTCCTTCTTGCGGTCGACGACATAGATATACCCCTCTTCATCCATCCGGCCGATGTCCCCCGAATAGAACCAGCCGCCGCGCACCGACTGTTTCGTTTCTTCCGGCATGCCATAGTACCCGCCGCACATCTGCGGACCTCGGAAGCAGATCTCCCCTTCCGCGCCCGGGGGAAGGTCCGTCTCCCCCGTCTCCAGATCGACGATCTTCACGTCCGTGTTCGGGAGGGGCACGCCGACGCTGCCCGGCTTGAGTTTTCCCCGCCAGGGCGTCATGGTGATGATGGAGGTCGATTCGGTCATCCCCAAGCCCTCCACGATGCTCGCGCCGGTGGCCTTCTTCAGGGCCTCGATCGTCTCGATGAGCAGGGGCGCGGCCCCCGAAAAGAAGCCCTTGATGAACGACAGGTCGGTTTTCCGGAATTCCGGCAGGGCCATCACCCCCACGTAGATGGTCGGCACGGCGAGAAAGATCGTCGGCCGGTATTTCCGGGTGAGGTCCATCACCGTCTGGGGTTCGGGACGGGGCACGAGAACGGCCGTCCAGCCCTTGCAGATGCTCAGGTTCATGACCAGGTTGAAGCCGGCCATGTGGAAGAAGGGGAAGATGGCCAGTTCGCTGTCCTCGCCGTCGGGCAGGTCGAAAAACCAGGCCATGAGGATCTGGTTGATCGAGGAGATGTTTCGATGGGAAATGATCGCCCCCTTCGAGACGCCGGTGGTCCCGCCCGTGTAGGGGATCAGGGCGAGATCGTCCAGGGCGGGGGGCGTGTGCTTCGACTGATCGGGGGCGGCGCGCATCAGCGCCATGAAATCGTGATACCCGTCTTCCTTCCGGTAGGGCAGGTACATGGCGCGCTTGACGAAGGGAAAGAGCTGCCGCTGCGGCGTCGGCAGATAATCGTTGATGTGCGCCGTGATGACCTGCCGGATGCCGGTGCGCGACCTGAGCGCGAGCATCCGGGGCGCGAAGAGATCCAGCGTGATCATCACCGACGCGCCGGCCAGGTTGACCTGATGTTCGATCTCCCGGTCCGAGTAGAGGGGATTGCAGGGGAGCGCCGCCGCTCCGGCCCGCCAGATGCCGAAGTAAGCGATGACGATCTGGGGAACGTTGGGAAGAAGCAGGGCCACGCGGTCGCCCTTTTTGACCCCGATGGCCTTGAGGGCGGAGGCGAAACGATCGGCCAGCCGGTCCAGTTCGGCAAACGAGATCCGCCGACCGAGGTAGATCAGGGCGTCCCGACGGGGGAAACGCCGGGCCGTGCGGGTGAGAAATTCCGGCATGGTCAGGTCTTCGAAGGAGACCGCCGTGGGAACGCCGGGCATATACGCCTTGTGCCAGATCCGCTCTTCGCTCAAGAGGTCCTCCTTGTTCCGGATGCAAAATCCTGTGAAAGCGCCCCCCGTCCCGGTCCCTCCCGCACGGGCGGGAATCCGGGAAGATCATGGAATGACGGGGTTCACGTCTCCGCGGGCATGAAGTCTTTCCGAAGCCCGGAGGTCTGCGAACATGCCCGCGCCCACGCTCCTCAAGCCTGACGGGTTTCCCTCTTCTTCTTGTCCAAATCCCGGAGCTCCCGGCGGAGGATCTTGCCCACGGCGCTCTTGGGCAGTTCGCCGATGAATTCGATCTGCTTGGGCACCTTGTACGGGCTCAGGCGCTCCTTGCAGAAGGCGGTGACCTCTTCGGCCGTCAGCGTCTGGCCGGCCTTCACGACGATGTAGGCCTTCACCGTCTCCCCCCGGTAGCTGTCGGGCACACCGATGGTGCAGGCCTCGAGAACCTTGGGATGCTCGAAGAGCACCTCGTCGATTTCCTTGGGATAGATGTTGAATCCGCCGGCGATGATGACGTCCTTCTTGCGGTCCACGATCGACAGGTAGCCGTCCTCGTCCATGACGCCGATATCCCCGGTATAGAGCCAGCCGTCCTTCAGGACCATCGCCGTTTCCTCCGGCTTCCGGTAGTACCCCTTCATGACCTGCGGTCCCTTGAAGCAGATTTCCCCGGCCTCGCCGGGCGGCAGCTCCTTCTGCCCCGTGTCGACGTCCACGATCTTCATGTCCGTGTTGCAGATGGGGACGCCGACGGTGCCGACCTTGATCTTGCCCTTCCAGGGCGTCGCGGTGACGACCGGGGTCGTTTCCGTCAGCCCGTAGACCTCGAGCATCGTGGAGCCCGTCAACTGCTTGAGCTGCTCGATGATCTCCACCGGCAGCGGGGCCGCGCCGGAGACGAACCCGCCGATGAACGACAGGTCCATCTTACGGAATTTCTCCAGGGCCAGGAGCCCGACGTAGATCGTCGGCACGGCCCCGATGTAGTTCGGCCGGGCGTTTTTGATGATATCGGCCATGATCGGCGGTTCCGGACGGGGAATCAAAACATCCTCCATCCCCATCCACAGGCACAGGTGCATGCACAGATGCCCCGCCGAATGGAAGAAGGGGAAGATGAACATCAGGCGTTCGCCCACCTTGACGTCGTGGAAACCGGAGGCGAACTGCTGAACGTTGGAGCAAAGATTCGACTGGGTCAGCATGACGCCCTTGCTCACGCCCGTCGTCCCGCCCGTGTAGATCAGGACGGCGATGTCGTCCCACCGGGAGGCGTTCGGGACCGGCTGATCGGGATATTTGCGGATCAGGTCCATGAACTCGTAAACCCCCGCCTGGGGTTCGATCTTGCGGAACATGCCCTTCTTCACATAGGGGAAGAGCTGCTTCTTCGGAAACGGAAGGTAATCGCTGATGTGGCAGGTCACGATCGGACCGATGCCGGTCTTCGCCTTGAGGGTCTGCATCCGCGGCAGCAGGAGATCCAGGGTGATCGCCATCTTGGCCTCGGCGTCGTTGATCTGGTATTCCAGTTCCCGCTCGGTGTAGAGGGGATTGAGCATGGCCGGCACGGCGCCGATCCGCATGGCGGCCAGGTTCGCCACCGCCGACTGGGGCATGTTCGGCAGGAGCACGGCGATCTTGTCGTCCCGCTTGATCCCCAGGGCGAGCAGCGCCTGCGCCAGCCGGTTCACCAGCCCGTTCAACCGGCGGAAGCTGATCTTCGTCCCGAAATAATTCAGGGCGATGGTGTCCGGATGGCGGTCCGCCGTCCGCTGAAGCACCTCGGGCATGGTGATTTGCTCGATCTCGATCTCGTGCGGGGCGTTCGGGTGATAGCTTTTGAACCAGGGTCGCTGCATGGCCATATCCTTTATCCTTTCTGTTGAACGGTGAGCGGTTGAGACGCCCCCGGCGCCGCCGCCGGGGGTTCGGGGAACGAGGATTAAAGCCCCATGTATCGGCTGATGATGAGCAGCATGATCTCCGAGGTGCCGGCAAAAATCGTATGGACCCGGGCGTCCCGGAAGAGACGGGCGATGGGGTACTCTTCCATGTACCCGTAGCCGCCGTGAAACTGCACGCACTGCCCCACGACGCGGTTGAGCATCTCCGTGATCCAGTATTTGGCCATCGACACCTTCTTGACGATATCCCGGCCTTCCATGTGCTCGAGGATCAGGCTGTCCAGAAACGTCCGGCCCAGCTCCACCTCCGTCGCCATCTTGGCCATCTCGAAGGCGACGTACTGGAACCGGCTGACGGGGCGACCGAACACCTCCCGGCTTTTGGTGTATTCGATGGTCAGCCGAAGCGCCTCTTCCGCCGACGCCTGGGCGCCGATCGCGCTCATCAGGCGTTCCTGCTGGAGTTTCTGCATGAGAAAATGAAACCCCTGCCCTTCGGAGCCCAGGAGATTTTCAGCCGGAACCCGGCAATCGACGAAGGCCATCTCCGCCGTGTCCTGGCTGTGCAGACCGACCTTGTTCAGTTTTCTCCCCTTCTCGAAGCCCGGCGTCCCCTCCTCGACGACGATCAGGGAAATCCCCGCGTAGGGCGGCTTCGCCTGGACGTCCGTCTTGGCCGCGACAACCACGAGGTTGCAGAGCAGGCCGTTGGAGATAAAGGTCTTCTGGCCGTTCAGGACATAGTGATCGCCGTCCCGGACCGCGGTCGTCCGGATGGCCGCCAGATCGGAGCCCGTACCGGGTTCGGTCATCGCGACGGCCGTGATCGTCTCGCCGGTCACGCACTTGGGAAGCCAGCGCCGCTTCTGCTCCTCCGTCCCGAAGCTGTAGAGGTACGGCACGACGACGTCCGAGTGCAGGAAGGCGACGAAACCCGACATGTGGCAGACGGCCATTTCCTGGAGTGCGATGACGGAATACAGAAAATCCGCACCGACGCCGCCGTATTCCTCCGGAAGCCACGGGCAGAGGAAGCCCTGTTCCCCGAACTTCCGCCAGAGTTCCCGGGGCACCATCCCCGCCTCTTCCCAAGCCTCGGCGTTCGGGGTGATTTCCTTCTCGTAGAACCGGCGCACCGCTTCCCTGAAAATCTGGTGTTCCTGGGTATAGTGTTTTTCCAAAACCGACATTCAAAACCTCCTTCCCAAAAAGCAAAAGGCTCGGGGATCCGGAGGCTCGACCTCATCCTCTCTCGCCCCTCGCCTTTTGCATCTCGCCTAAAGCACCTTGAAGTGCTTGATGTCCATCATGCTTCCCGTACGCTTCTGCTCGAAGACCGCCTTGACCCGGGCGCCCACCTTGACCTTCACCGGATCGACGCTGTCGAGGAAATGCGTCAGGCAGGTATCGGCGCCGTCCAGTTTGATGAAGGCATACCCGTGGGGCACCGGCCGCTGGACTCCCGTATTCGGATCCACGAAGCCGAAGTGCACGATCGTAAAGACGTAAATCTCCCCCTCGTCGGAAACGGGAACGATCTCGTTCATGCCGACGTAGCATTGACCGCAGACGGGCCGGGGCGGCACATAGACCTTCCCGCACTTGGGGCATTTGATTCCGACCAGTTTCTTGTGGTCGCGCATCTCTCTGAGAAAGGTGGATCCATACTCATCCACCGTCCAGTTGAACGGCTGGCTGGAGTCCCCGGACGTCACCATCAGGAGCTCCTGGGCGTCTTTTTTCGTTTCTGTCATCATATCCTCCCTCATGACTGCTGAGATAGGCTGCACCCCCGACCCCGGGCCCGCCCGACGGCGGCCGGATCGACGGGCAACCGGATCCATCACGCGTCTCGTGAAAAACTCCCCATGTTCAAGCGGGCTTCTTCCTGCCCAAGAGCATGATGTCCGCCCAGTAGCAACCGCCGAATCCCGAGCAGAAGGCCAGATTCACCTTCCGGTTGACCTGGCGCGCCCCCGCCCGCCCCATGACCTGCAGGGCCCCCTCGCCCACCCGGATCAGGGCCGTCGCCCCGATGGCGTTGGAACTCATGACCCCGCCCGAGGGATTGATCGGCATTTCGCCGTCCATGTCCGTCACGCCGTCCCAGAGGAGCCGGGGCCCCTCGCCGTACCCGCAGAAACCAATGTCCTCGATCCACTTGAGGCCGGCGTAGGAGTACGGCAGGTAAAGCTCGCAGACGTCGATCTGCTTGAGCGGCTCCTTGATGCCCGCCTTGCGGAAGACCGCCTGCGAGGCCTCGGCGATCGTCGTGTTGCGGGCCATGTCCACGTCGCCGGCGTAGACGAAATTGTGGCGATTGGCCGTGGCTTGCACCCAGGCCGGGATCGGCGCGATCTTTTCCGCCTTCCCCTCGACGGCGAAGATCACGGCCGCCGCGCCGTCGGTGCGGGGACACATGTCGCTCATCCGCAGGGGGTAGGCCAGCAGCTGGTTCTGCTCCGAACCGACGATCAGGTCCACCAGTTGATCCGGGGGGATGCCCTTCATCCACTCCTGGTGCAGGTGGGCGTAGGGGTTGTTCAGAGCGTGGAGCCGTTCGCGCACGGCCACCCGCGCGCCGTCCTTCTCCGTGGCCCCGTAGTCGTGCATGTACTTGCTCGCCTCGATGGCCAGCCCGGCCACGGCGCCGCCCAGGTTGGGCCGCTCCCAAACCGGATGGAAGGCCGTGATGATCGCCCCGGTCGTGTCGGACTCGGAGTTCTTCTCCCAGCCGATGGCCAGTACCTTGTCGAACATCCCCGAAGCGACGTGGTAATAGGCGCACATGGCCACCGACGTTCCCGTCGTCCCGCCGGTCGTCACCTTCATGACCGGTTTCATGACGGCACCGGAACCTTCCGCCGACCACATGTCCACATAGTTGATCCCTTCGAAGTGATCCATATTGCCGATCACAATGGCGTCGATATCCTTGATGGTCAGCTCCGCGTCCGCCAGGGCAACCCTCACCGCCTCATTGATGAGTTCCACCCCGTTGACATCCTTGCGCGAGGAGCGCTGGTAGGTCTGACCATATCCGACAACGGCTACGCGTTTCCCCATATCTTCCTCCTTAAGCACCGACGATGAATACGCAATGGGCCTGTCCGCAGGGGCCGTTGATCCCCTGGGCGAGCGCCGTTTTCGCGCCCTTGACCTGCCGCTTGTCCGCCTCGCCGCGGACCTGCAGGGTCGCTTCGATGAGCCGGATCAGTCCCGCCACGATGACCGGGTGGCCGGAGAGGACGCCCCCGGAAGGATTCACGGGCAGGACGCCGCCCAGCGCCGTGGCCCCTTCCCGGATGAGCTGTTTTCCCTCGCCCTCCGGCGCCAGCCCCAAACCCTCGTACCACATCAATTCCATGTACGAGTAGGCGTCGTAGAGTTCCGCCACGTCCAGCTCCTTCAAAGGATCCTTGATCTTCGCCATCTTGTAGGCCTTCTTCGCGGCCTCCCCGAGGGAACGGGAGCGGGCCAGATCGCGATAGCCGAGGTTGAAGGCATCGGTACAATGGCCGACGCCGCGGATCCAGACGGGATCCTTCTTGAAGCGCTTGAGGCCGCGCCGGTTCGAGAGGACAACCGCGGCCGCCCCATCGCTGATCGGGGAGCAGTCGAGCAGTTTGAGCGGCTCGGCGATCGGACGGGATTCCAGCACGTCCTTCAAGGTAAGCTTCATCGGCAGCTGGGCGAAGGGGTTCTTCATCGCCTGGCCGTGGTTCTTGACCGACACCCGCGCGAAATCGCGCTCCGTCGCCCCGCTCATCTGCATGTAGATGCGAGCCTGAAGGGCCGCCGCCGCGGTCGCGTCGATCCCGAGCGAGCGCTGGTAGATGGGATCGAACATGGCGTTGGTGATCAGGTTCATCACCCCCTCGGAGCCCTTGATGTGCCCCACCACGAGGGCCGTGTCGAAGGACCCGGACAAAATGCGCATCACTCCGTAGAAGGCCCCGAAGGCGCCGTCGCCCTCGACCGTGGAGATGTCCTTGTGCCACCCGCCCGCCGCCTCCTGAACGGCCATCGAGGAGATCGTCCGGCCGTCCCAGAAGTCGTTTGAGACGGTGACGACGTTGTCGATGTCACCGATCTCCGCGCCGGCGTCAGCCAGGGCTTTCGTCGCCGCTTCGAATACGAGCTGTTCGAACGTTTCTTCTCTGCGCCGGGCGCACACTGTCTGTCCGACGCCGACGATAGCAATGTTTTCCATAGTTTTCCCCCTCCGTGAGTCTATGCCGGAGCAAAGTGTTGGATGTCGAGGATCGAGCCTGCCCGCTGGCGGGCAAAAACCGCCTTCATGCGCATGCCGAGCTTGATCTTGGCCGGTTCGACGCCGCCGATCAGGTGCAGCAGGGCGCCGTCGGTGCCGTCGAGTTTGACGAGACCGTAGATCAGCGGGCGCTTGCGGGGCTGCATGTCGTGCTTGTAGTGCACCACCGTAAAGGACTCGAGTGTCCCGACGTTCGCCACCTTGACCCACTGCTCCGTAGGGACGAAACACTCTCCACAGTTCTTGATCGGGTATACATAGACGCGCTTGCACTTGGGGCACTTGACACCCCAGATCTCCTGGTCATCCCTGAGGGCGGTCAGAAACCGGCTTCCCGTCGCCCCGACACTCCACGCATAGGGAACCTTGATGCGGCCCGCGTACACCACATTCCTGGCTTTCCGCCTTGCCTTCGCCATAACACCTCCCATATCGCTGATTGAACCCCCGGTTGCCGTCCATGGACCGGACAAACACCCGCACTGCGCCGGTCATCTGAATCTCGGCGCCTTAAGAACGATCCTCCGTCCTGGTGCGATCCCGAGGGATTTATTTCTTTTTCAGGCCGAGCATCTCCCGCGCCTGGGCCACCGTCGCCACTTCGCGGTTCATGATCTCCGCCATCTGCTTCACCCGCGTCACGAGCTGGGCGTTGTTCTTGACCTTTTCGCCCTTCTTGAAATACAGGTTGTCCTCCATCCCCACGCGGACGTGACCGCCCAGCATGATTCCCATCGCGTTCATCGGGATCTGGAACGGTCCCACGCCGATCACCGCAAACATGGACTGCGGCGGCAGTTCGTTGATGAACGAAAGGACGTTCGCCGGCGTCGGATACGTCGAGGTCTGGAACCCCATGACAAACTGGATCACATAGGGCGGGTCGATGTTCCCCTCCCGGATCAGATCCTGGAGCACCCAGTACTGGCCCTGGTGGTAGATCTCGACCTCCGGCTTGATCCCCTTCTCCTTCATCGTCTTCGCATACAGGTTGATGTCGGCGTACGTCGCGGGAATGATGGCGTCGAACATATAGCCGTCGCGGGGGTGTTTGAGGGGCGGCTTGCGGTCCTTCAGGGGGACCTTGAGCATGAACGGGCCCAGGTTCAGGCTCGCCATGTCCGGGGGCTCCTCGGCGAAGAGGCAGCACATCCGCTGCTCCGTCGTCAGCCAGGGGCCGCCACCGGTCGTGTTGTTGATGATGATATCCGGGCAGCGCTCGCGGACCATCTTGTTGACCCGCGCATAATCCTCCGCGGCGGCCGAGGTCATGGACAGGGCTTCCGGCATCCGGGCATGGATGTGGACGGAGACGGCCCCCGCCTTGTAGGCCTCGTACACCTGGTCGGCCTGCTCCTCCGCCGTCTCGGGGATATTCTCGTTCATCTCCTTGCCCTGGACCCCGCCCGTGATCGCGCAGGTGATCATCATCGGCGGCAGCTTCCCCGTCATCGTCCGTGTCATCCACTCGTACGGATTGCGGTAATCCCACATGTACTCTTCCTGCTTCATCGAAATATCCTCCTTTCCTGAATCATCCTGCATGCAAAGATCTTGTCTGCCCGGTTGCGCCCTTCACCGTTTCTCCAACCGGCCCGTCCAATTCCGAAGGCAGGAGCAAAGGGTATGCCGCCCCGCGCCGGAATGCCTCCCGGGGGCGCATGAATTTTCAATGCGCTTTTATTCTGGTCGATTACGATGCGGACCCGTCGGGCGCCCCGGTGGCCATGAGCGCGCTCCGGAGAGAATACAGGGGAAAATGTGGATGATTTCGGATCAGCGCGTGGACGGTTTCAATCCACCCGACCCCGATGGGGAAGGCGTCCAAGACGGCGCTTTGTCAAATATCGTTTGACCGCTCCCCCTTATCCGATGTACGGAGGCTGCGAACAGGTTCCGGGCCGGATGAACGGCCCCCTCTGAAGAAAAGGAGACAACCGATGAGCACTCCTCAGGCAGTGAAGATCACGGACATTAAACTCAACGCCGACAGCCTTTACAGGGAGGAGTCCTTCACGGATCTGACCTATGCGACGATCCGGCGTCTCACCCCCGTCAAGATTGACGGTTCGCCCGACGAGAGCCGGGAGACCCTTTTTACCGGGATGGCCCAGCTCATGTCCCCGAGCGGACCGATTCCGGTTCAATGCGTCATCGAAGGGGCGAAGACGCTCGCCGATGCGGCGGCCAAGCTGCCCGACGCCATCGAGGCCGCGGTCAAAGCCATGATTGCCGAGGCCAAGGAAATGGAACGTCAGGAGGCCTCCCGAATCGTCCTCCCCGGCCAGTAGACAGCACCGGTCCGGCAAGACTCGACCGTCACCGGACGCAGCAATCTGCACGCGGCAGGGAAGAAACGTCGTCCCTGCTGGTGATCAGCCCCTTCCTTCCATCGCTCCCGTCAGAACCGGCAGGGTGATGCGGAAGGTGGCGCCGGCGTTCTCGCGGCTCTCCACCTCGATCATGCCGTCGTGGTCCTGGATGATGCGCTGACAGACGGCGAGGCCCAGGCCGGTGCCGACCTTCTTCGTCGTGAAGAAGGGATCGAAGATCTTGTTCAGATGTCCGGGAGGGATGCCGGGACCGTCATCCCTGAAGTTGATGACAAGCCGCTCGGGCCGGCCCTTCTCGTCGGCCTGCGTCGCCGTGGTGACGGCGATCTCGCCCTTCGTGTCGATGGCCTCCATGGCGTTCAGGGTCAGGTTCAGGAACACCTGCCGCAAGCGCCCCGCATCCGCCCGGATGAGGATCTCCGGATGGGGAAACGCCGTGCGGATCGCGATGGCCCGTTTGGACGCCTCCTTTTTGACCAGACTCAGGGTCGAATCGAGGAGATCGCGGACCTTGAGCTCTTCCATCTGCAGGGGCAGCGGGCGGGCGAGACCGAGGATGTCGCGCAGGAGCTTTTCCAGGCGGTCCACCTCGTGGATGATGTTCCTAAGATCGGTTTTCTGGGGACTCCCCTCCTCACAGTCCACCTCCAGGTTCTGAACGGTGGCGGCGATGCCCGCCAGCGGATTGCGGATTTCGTGCGCGATGGCGGAGGCGATGTGCCCGAGGGCGGCGAATTTCTCCAGGCGGACGTAATAGTCGTCCATGCGCTTCTTTTCCGTGACGTCGGTGAACTCCGTCACCACGCCCAGCGTCCGGTCGTTCTCGTCGATGACCGGAAAGCAACTCAGGGAGACGACGAGGCGCCGCCCGTCGCGGCGGGTGTGCACCCGCTCGTAGTGGCTGATGTTGTCCTTGTTCTTGAACACCTGGTAGAGGCGCTGCCGCTCCTCCTCGTCCAGGTCCGAAAGCTCCTGGGCGAGAATGCCCCGCGCCTCCGCCTGCGTGATGCCGGCCATCTCCTCCGCCTTGGGATTGATATGCAGGATGTTGCCCCGGATGTCGCTGACGATGATCCCGTTGATAGAGGATTTGATCACCCCTTCCAGGAGGCTCTGCTTGTCGCGCCGCTCCTTGTCCAGCCGGGTGTTCTCGATGACGATCGAGGCGTGATTGGCGAAGATCACCATGGCCTCGACCTCGTCCGGGGTGATCTCCATCCGGGTGCGGAACCGATCGCCGCCGATGAATCCCAGAATCTTTCCCTTGAACTTGAGCGGCACGTAGATCAGGGATTTCCGCTCCTGTCCCTGCCGGATGTGATGCCGGTTGATCATCCGATCCGTGGCCGTCTCCGTCGGATCGCCGGAGGTATCCTGGAGAACGACGGGCTGGCCGGTGCGGATCACCCGGGTTTCGTAGCACTTGTCCCGGTGCATGTAAAAGGGGTTCGCCCAGGCCAGCCGCTCCCCCTCGGGGGTGAACCCCTTGATGCACTTGCACTCCAGACGGGCGCCGTCGTCGCTCAGGAGCATGATGACGGCGCGATCGAAGCGCAGCCCCGTCATCACCCGGACGAGGATCTTGTCGAAAACGCGGTCCAGATCGGGCTGCTCGGTGAGGAGCGCGGTGATCTCGCCGATGTGTGTCAGCAGGCTGTTCTTGAGCGCCAGGCTCTCTTCCAGGCGGCGCGTCCGGCCGCGGGATTTGGGGCGGGGATCAGTTGCCATCTCGAACCTCTCTCGGAAGCGGGGGCCGCCGGGTCGACGGCCGGAAACCGTCAGCGAAGGCGGGGATCCAGGGCGTCCCGCAGGCCTTCGCCCAGTAGATTGTACCCCAGGACGGTCACGAGGATGGCCAGTCCCGGATACAGGGAGAGCCACCAGGCGATGTCGATGTTGTCCTTGCCCGCCGTGAGGATGTTCCCCCAGCTCGGCGTCGGGGGCTGGACGCCGATCCCGAGGAAGCTCAAGGCCGACTCCGTGAGGATCGCCCCGGCGACGCCGAGCGTGGCGGTCACGAGGACGGAGGCCATCGCGTTCGGCAGGATGTGGACGAAGATGATCCTGAGATCGCTCGCCCCGATCACCCGTGCGGCCAGGACGAAGTCCCGCTCCTTGAGCGAGATGAAGTCGGCGCGCACGAGGCGCGTGATCCCCATCCAGCCGGTCACGCCGATGATCAGCATGATGTTCCAGATGGAGGGCTCGAGGATGGCGATGACCGCGAGGATCAGGAAGAAGGCGGGGAAACAGAGCATGATGTCCACGAAGCGCATGATGACGGCGTCGGTCCAGCCGCCGTAGTACCCCGCCACGGCCCCCAGAACGGCCCCGATGAGGATGGCGATCCCCGTGGCGACGAACCCGACCTTGAGCGAGATGCGCGCCCCCCAGATCATCCGCGACAGGACGTCGCGGCCGAGCGGGTCCGTCCCCAGCCAGTGGTCGCCCGAGGGCGGCATCAGAACCTTCTCCAGATCGATCGCGCTCGGGTCGTAGGGGGCAAGCCACGGGGCGAAGAGGGAGACGACGAAGAGGGCGAGGACGACGACGCTCCCCGCCACGGCCATCCGGTTCTCCAGAAATCTTCGCCAGAAATCCGATCTCATGGTCTCTCCCCGTGACGCCTCTCCCTCACGACACCCGGATGCGCGGGTCGGCCAGGGCGTAGGAGACGTCCGCGATCAGGTTGCCCAGGAGCGTCAGCACCGCCCCGATGAACAGGATCCCCATGACGACGGGATAGTCGCGCGCCATGACCGACATGTAGAACAGCTGCCCCATCCCCGGAATGGCGAAGATGGTCTCGAAGATGACGCTTCCGCCGATCAGCCCCGGGATGGACAGCCCCAGAATGGTAATCACCGGCAAAAGGGCGTTGCGCAGGGCGTGGCGGTAGATCACGGTCCGCTCGGAGAGCCCCTTGGCGCGCGCCGTCATGATGTAGTCCTGGCGGATCACCTCCAGCATGTTCGCCCGCATGTAGCGCGACAGGCCGGCCAGCCCCCCGAAGGCGGACAGGAGCACGGGAAGGATCAGGTGGCGGACCAGGTCCCAGAAGGCGGCGGCGGGCCGCATGTATTCGGCGTTGAGCGAGCGGATCCCGGAGATGGGCAGCCACCCCAGGTGGATGCCGAACAGGATCATCAGCAGGAGCGCGAGCCAGAAGGTCGGCATGGCGAATCCGATGAAGACGAAGACGCTCGTCGCCCGGTCGAACCAGGCGTCCTGGTGCACCGCCGCCAGCACGCCGATGGGGATGGCGATCGCGACGATCAGCAGGAGCGACAGGACGTTCAGGGTGACGGTGATCGGCAGGCGCTCGAGGATCTTGTCGCTCACGGGCCGGCGGTCCGGCGAGAAGGAGCGGCCCAGATCCAGGACGGCGAGCTTCTTGACCCACAGCCAGTACTGCTGGGGGAGCGGCTTGTCGAGGTCGTACAGGGCCCGGAGGCGCTCCTTCGCCTCGGCGGAGGCCCGGGGGTTCATCTGGGTCTGGAGGTCGGTCGGCGATCCGGGCGCCAGGTGCATGACGGCAAAGCAGATGATCGTGATGCCGATGAGCATCGGCGCCATGAACAGGAGCCTCTTGCCCAGATAGCTCAGCACGGATCCGTCTCCAGAATCGCCAGCAGGTTCATGTCTTCCAGATTCTTCACCGCCCGCCAGAGGTTCTTCTCCGAGTGGGCCTCGATGGTGATGATCGGCCGCCGCCCCAGTTCCCGGAGCCTACGGAAGAATTCGGCGAAGGGAAAGGTCCCCTCGCCGACCGGCAGGTGCTCGTCCGTCCGGCCGTGGTTGTCGTGGATGTGGAGCTGACCGATCCGGTCGCCCAGGGCGTCGATCCACCGGTCGAGGGGCGTCGTGGCGAAGGCGTTGAAATGTCCCGTATCGAAGCAGCAGCAGACGCGCTCCGGCGGCAGGGCCGCCAGCAGCCGCTCCAGTTCATGCGGGTCCCGTTCGTAGACGTTCTCCAGGGCGATGATGGTTCCCATCCGTTCGGCCTGGGGGAGAAACGCGCGCCACGTCTCCACGCTGTGCTCGAGCCAGAGGCGCTCCGCCGTGACGTAATACCGGATATCGAAGGAGGGGTGGCAGACGATGGAGCGCGGCCGGAACAGGGGCGCGAGATCGAACACCTGCTGAAGCCGGGCGGCCGTCACGCGCCGGATTTCGGGATCGAGCGCCCCGGGGCGCAGATCGACGAAGGGGGCGTGCAGCGTGACCGGAAGCCCCTCGCCGGCCAGGCGCTCCGCCACGGCGGCGAAGTCGGCGCGGGAATACCCATCCAGGGCCACGTGGGAGAGCCCGATCTCGGGCGGGACGCCTTCCCGGACGACCATCGGGAGGAGCTTCTCCTTGAGCAGGGGAAAGGGGACATGGACCTGGACGTGCTTCAGGACGGACGACGTCATCGTTGACCTTCTCTCTTTGCCGTTCGCGGGTGGCCTTTCGTTTACCATACGCCCCCCCTTTGCACAATCGCCATTTTTCATTGACACCCCCCTTCCCTTCTGTTATGAAAATCAGCCAGTTAATGCAAATTCACCGGGAGGTCCGATTGACCGGAAAAACCGACAAGGTCCACAGCGCCGTCCTCACCTGTCTCAACGCCATCCTGGAGCACAAAGCACGGAATCTCGTCCTTCTCAACGTCCAGAACCTGTCGTCCATCGCCGACTACTTTATCCTGTGCAGCGGCGCCTCGGACCGGCAGGTCCAGGCCATCGCCGCCTTCGTGCAGGAAACGCTCAAGAAGAAATCCGGGCTCCTTCCCCTCGGCGTGGAGGGGGAAGGCGTCGCCCAGTGGGTCCTGATCGATTACGGAGACTTCATCCTCCACATCTTCTACGAACCGATCCGGGAGTTTTACGGGCTGGAGCGCCTCTGGGCGGACGCACCCCGCATGGAGATCGGCGACGACGTGCTCAAGGTCAAGGCCCTGGCGCCGGAGATGTAGCCGTGCGGCGACTCCTCGCGGGCCTGGTCGACCTGATCTTCCCGCCCCGCTGCACCGGCTGCGGGCGCGTCCTCGGGGACGACGATCGCCCCCCCTTCTGCCCGGCCTGCCAGGCGGAGGTCCGCCTGCTCCGGTCCCCGCTCTGCACCCGGTGCGGCGCGCCGTTCGACGGCGGGGACGCGGACCACCTCTGCGGCGCGTGCCTGACCGCCCCCCCCGGATTCACCCTCGCCCGGTCCGTCGCCCGGTACGAATCGGTGCTTCTGGACGCCATCCATCGCTTCAAATACGGTAGGGATGCCGCCCTCGGCCGGGCCCTGGGGCGGTTCATGACGCGCCACCCCTGTCCGGGGATGGAGATCGACGCGGATGCCCGCATCATCCCCGTTCCGCTTCACGTGGACCGGCTCCGGGAGCGGGGGTTCAACCAGGCGCTGATCCTCGCGAGAGAACTGGCCCGGCCCGGCGGCCAGACGGTGGACTTTCTCAGCCTGAAGCGCCGCCATGCGACCGACCCCCAGGTCCGCCTGGGCAGGGACGCCCGCCGTCGGAACATCCGGGGGGCGTTCGTCGTGACCCGCCCGGAGCGCGTCGCCGGCCGGAAAATCCTGCTCGTGGACGATGTCTACACCACCGGCAGCACGGTCGGGGAGTGCGCCCGCGTCCTGTTGGCGCACCAGGCCGCGGAGGTCGCCGTCCTGACGCTGGCCCGGGCATAGCGCCGGCACAGACGACGGTTTGGGCGCGACGACGCGGGTTTCGTCTTCCTCGCGCCGCGGGGAGGCGCGGGGGCGAAAACGGGCCGGCAGGCCGGGGAGCAAAGTGTTCAGGGCACATGCCGCAGGCAAACCCGTCCATCGAAGGACGCAAGGAGTGACGCGAACCATGGAAAAGATCCTGTCCCGTGAGGCCCTCGGGGAGGCCGTCGACCGTCTCCGCCGCGAGGGAAGGAAGATCGCCTTCACCAACGGCTGTTTCGATATCCTCCATGTCGGCCACGTTCAGTACCTCGAGGCCGCCCGCCGGGAAGCGGACGTCCTGATCGTAGCCGTCAACAGCGACGCCTCGGTGCGGGCCATCAAGGGGGAGAAACGGCCGCTGGTCCCGGAGGGCGAGCGGGCGGCGGTCGTGGCGGGGCTGGCCGCGGTCGATTTCGTCACCCTCTTTTCGGAACGGACCCCGCTCGACCTCATCCAGGCCCTGCGGCCGGACGTGATCCTCAAGGGCGGGGACTGGAAAGAGGAAGACGTCGTCGGCCGGGACGCCGTCCTCGCCTGGGGCGGCCGCGTCGTCATCATTCCGGAAACCGCGGGCGCCTCCACGACGAATCTCGTGGCGAAGATCCTCGAGACGTACGGCCGGCCATGAGGAACGCCTGAAACCGCGACAAACCATGAACACGCCTCCTCCTTTCGATGCGGCCGCGACGACGCCGGGACAACCCTGGCAGCGGACCCTCTACATCATGTTCGCGGCGCAGCTCCTGTCCATCATCGGCTTTGCCTTCGCCCTGCCCTTCATCCCCTTCTACATCCGGGAGCTGGGCGTGACCGACGAGCGTCTCGTGCCCATCTGGGCGGGCATCATCGCCGCCGCATCGAGCCTCGTCATGGCCTTCTTCTCCCCCCTCTGGGGGTGGCTCGCGGACCGGTACGGCCGGAAGATCATGGTGGAGCGGGCGATGTTCGGGGGCGCCGTCCTCACCTTCGCCATGGGGCTCGTGACCGACGTCTGGCAATTGCTGTTTCTCAGGCTGCTGTCCGGCGCCACGACGGGCACCATCGCGGCCTCCATCGCCCTGGTCTCCACCGTGGTCCCCCCCAAACGGCTGGGTTACAGCCTGGGGATCATGCAGGTCGCCGTCTTTCTGGGCATGACCCTGGGGCCCTGGATCGGGGGCCTTTTGGCCGACACCGTCGGCTACCGCGTCACCTTCATGACCGGCGGCGTCATCCTCCTGCTGGGCGGTTCGCTGGTCCTCTTCGGCGCCCGCGAACGTTTCAGCCGCCCCGAGAAAGGGACGCCCGGAACCGGCGACCGCCTGCTCTCCCTGCTGGCCTATGCGGGATTTCCCGCCATGATGGCCCTGTTCTTCTTCTTCAACTTCTCCCTCCACTTCGTGATGCCCATCCTGCCGCTCTTCATCGAAACGATGTGCGACCCTTCCCGGGGGGTGGCCTCGACGACGGGCCTCCTGTTCGCCATCAGCGGCGGCGCCGCCGCCCTGTCCGCGGGCGGCATCGGCGCCCTGAGCGACCGGCTGGGGTACAAACCGATCCTCGTGGCGATGCTCCTGTTGACCTCGGTCACCCTCTTCCTGCACGGGCTGGCGCAGGGCATCACCCATCTGGTCCTGCTCAGGATCCTCTATGGAATCGCCGCGGGGGGGATCCTTCCGACGATGAACGCCCTCGTCGGTCGTCTGGTCCCGCCGTCCGGCTACGGCAAGGCCTACGGCCTCACTGCGGCGACGACCTGCCTGGGGATGGCGGCCGGCCCGTTCTTCGGAGGGTTGATGGCTTCCGGGTGGGGCTATCGCTGGCCGTTCGTTTTCATCAGCGCGATCATGGCCGCCGTGACGCTTCTGGTGATCCTTGGCCTCCGGCGCCGCCGGACCCCCTGAGGAGGCGTCCCGCAACGGCGACCTGAAACAGACCCCCCACGATCACGCAGAAACGGCTTTAACCGGCTTGCGTCACCTTTTCGCCCTGCCTTGAGCCGGACTCACCCTTCCTAAATTCCGGGAGGTTGAACGGATTATGTCCTGTTCCGGGGTCATCGGGTTTCAACGCCTTCACGCGGGAGGGGGTGTTCGAGCGGTAATTTTTCCCGCATTTTTTCATTTTTGTGTTGACAAATCAGGAGAACACAAGCACGTTCCCCGTATCCTAAAGCACGTCATATCCGTCAAACACCCTGCCGTCACGGGGGGTGATTGAGGGTGGAGCATCTGCCGGGTGGAGTGGCGCGGTCTGTGCTTTTGAACCGCGGCAGGGGACGCGGCAACGGCGAAGCCGTTTTCCCGCGCAAACAACCCTGGGAAGAAGGGGGGTGATGTTCGGAGGCGGATCAAGGATAGGGTCTGAGCCCGGGACAACGGGATCTCGTTCACGCGGATGACACGGCGTGCAGCGGTGATTTCAGCCGGGAAAATCGGCGGGGGGCAGGTTTGCCGTTAACCAAAACACCATGTCAGTTAATCAAGGAGGAACATGATGGGTGGAAATAACACGCTCGAGTTGGTCGATGAAACATTGCGTGATGGGACACAGAGCCTGTGGGGAATGATGATGAGCTACCACATGATCGAGCCGGTTCTCGGCGAAATTGCCGAAGCCGGTTATTATTCGATCAACGGTCCGTGGCATGGCGCCCAGCCCATGATCAGCGCCCGCTTCTTTAACGAAGATCCCGGCATCCTGTATGGCATGTTCAGGGAAAAGCTGAAGAATTCGGATACGAATATTATTGTAAACACCATGGGCATGATGATGTTTCTCACGAGCCCGCCTGAAAATAAAGCGACGGTACGGATCAGTTACGGGGTGATTAAAGACTGGTTGCCGAACATCAACCAGGCCTCGTGCATCTGTTGCACCCGGGATGAGATCAAGAATGAATTCCCGATTCTATACCCCATGTTTCGCGCAATAGGGATAGAACCCATCCCCTATTTCGCCATCGGGCACGGCCCCCGGCACACCGACGAGTTCTACGGCGCGCAGGTGAAGGAGGTTGTCGAAAAATTCAGGCCGATCAGCCTGTGCATCAAGGATGTGGACGGGTTGCTGACCTCGGAACGTCTCCGGACGCTCATCCCCGCCATGGAGAAGCATGCCGACGGTATCCCGCTCGAGTTTCATGCTCACGGCATGAACGGCCTGCACACCTACAACGCGACGGTCGCCATGCAGTTGGGGGTGAGGAGGATCTCCACCTGCGTTCCGCCGCTGGCATACAGCTCCTCCCATCCTTCGGCGTTCGACATCGTCCGCAATGCCGAGGAACTCGGAATCAAGCACACCATCGATGTGGAAAAACTGAAGGTCGTATCGGAGCGGCTGACGAAAATCGGGAAGGCGTTCGGCCATCCCGTCGACAACTACCCCCTGCCCTTCGATCTGACCTACTACAAACACCAGATTCCCGGGGGCGTCATTTCCAACACCACGACCCAGTTGGCGGCGTTGGGCATCCCGGAAAAACTCCAGGAGGTGCTGGACGAGATTCCCCGTATTCTGGAAGAGCTGGGGCATCCCATCATGATCACCCCGTTCTCGCAATACATCGTGACCCAGGCGGTTCTCAACGTGCAGCTGGGCCGCTGGGAACAGTGCATCGACTCCATGGTCGAGCATGCCGCCGGGCTTTTCGGTGTCGAGGATGCCGGGCTTAACGATATGGACCAAAACCTCAAAGACAAACTTTTGAGTCTTCCCCAGGCCAAGAAAATAAAGGAACGAGCCGACCATATCGTCGAGCATCTCAATTCGGAACCGCCGGTTGAAGAATTGAAGAAAAAATTGGGTTTGCCGCCCGACGCTTCCGACGAGGACTTCGTTCTGACCTATATATTGATGGGCGAGGCGATGAAGGGAATCACCCCGGGGGGACCCGATTCGTACAAGAAATACCTGTAAGACCGCCCGCAGCGGACAGGCGCCCGCGGCAGCGCATCGGAAAACGGTCCCGGCTGCCTGCACCCGCTTCAGCTCAAACAAAGGGATATCAACCCGTGTCACGCAAAAAAGAGGAGGTAAGGTTTTATGACAGCAGCAAATGCGGATGGTCTCGTGCCGGTTGTCGCGGCGGTAAACAGCGTCTTCTATCGCAGACCCAGTCCCGGAGAGCCCCCGTTTGTGGAGGAAGGGGATCAGGTCAATGAGGATACCGTCGTCTGTTTGCTCGAGATTATGAAGTGTTTCCGTTCCGTCAGTGCCGGCGTCAAGGGGAAGGTGGAAAAGATTCTGGCGGATAGCGGAAGCATGGTCAAAAAGGGGGAAGCGGTGATGTTCATCCGGCCGGAGTAACCGGACCGGCCCGGAAGGAAAGATTGGGGCTGGTGGCCGCGGGCAGCGGCCGCCGGCCCCCTTTTGAGGTGAAGGGGTTTATGAAGAAAAGAAAAGTGCTGGTCGCCAACCGAGGCGAGATTGCCGTCCGCATTATCCGGGCCTGTCAGGGGCTGGGGATAGACACCGTCCTGGTTGTCTCGGAAGCGGACACGGACTCCCTGGGGGCGAGACTGGCGGACGAGGTGGTCTGTATCGGCCCTCCCCAGGTCCGTGAGAGTTATCTCAACCTGTCGAAGATCATGAACGCCGCGTTGAAGACCGGCGCCGATGCCATCCACCCGGGATACGGATTTCTCGCCGAGAATCCGGAACTGCCCGAGGCCTGCGAGCAGAACGGGATCATCTTCATCGGTCCGCGCTCGGAGACCATGCGGCAGCTGGGGGACAAGATCCGGGCGCGGAACCTGGCCGGCAAGAACAATGTGCCCATGACCGTGGGCAGTGAAGGTCTCGGCGGTTTCCATGCGGTGGAAGCCGAGGTTCAAAGAATCGGATTCCCGGTTATTTTCAAGGCGGCGGCCGGCGGCGGCGGCCGGGGGATGCGCATTGTCCTGGAACCGAAGGACCTGAAGACCGCCTTCGATATGGCTTCCAACGAGGCCCGGCAGGCCTTCGGCGATGCGACGCTGTTTGTCGAGCGGTATGTCCGGAATGCCCGGCACGTGGAAGTCCAGGTCATCGGGGACAATTCGGGAAAAGTCATCCATTTGGGACAAAGGGACTGTACGACGCAGAGGCGTTACCAGAAGGTCATCGAAGAGGCCCATCCGCCCAATCTTCCGGATGATCTAAGCGACAGGATCCTGGAAGCGGCCGTCGCGCTGACGTCGAGCATCGGTTACAACAGCGCGGGCACGGTGGAGTTTCTGGTCGACAAAGACCGTCATGAATTCTATTTCATGGAAGTGAACACGCGGATCCAGGTTGAACACCCGGTAACCGAGGAACTCACCGGCATAGACCTGGTCCGGGAGCAGATTCAGATCGGCTTCGGCGCCCCCCTCTCTCTGAAACAGGAGGACGTCCGCTTCAAGGGCCATGCGATCGAATGCCGGATCACCGCCGACGACGCCAGGGACGATTTCATGCCGTCGCCTGGAGATATCACCTGCTTTGCCTTGCCGGAGGGCGATCATGTCCGGATAGACACCCACTGCCACCCGGGATGCACGATCAGCCCGTACTATGATTCATTGCTGGCCAAGCTGATCACGACCGGGGACACCCGCGCAGAGGCGCTGGCCAACATGAGGGCCGCCCTGACGGATTTCAGGATCGAGGGGATAGAAACGAATATCCCCTTCCTGCAGTTCCTGGTGGATCAGCCCGAGTTCGTTGCCGGGGATATCCACATCAAGTGGATAGAAAATACCGTCCTGCCCAGGTTTGTCGAATCCCTGAAGCAGGCGCGTTAGGGATTCGGCAGGGATTGTCCCCGTCACGGGTGGACGGTCACGATCCGACAAGGGCCGGGGAAGCGGGTGACGAGAGAGACGGCTTCCCCCCGCATGTTGTCCGAGGGAAAAATGGCCAAGGGCCCCTATCGGCAGATCGAGAAAATCGAAGCGCAGGAAAAGGGCGGCCCATACGGGGCCTGGCGCAGGGACTTTTGCGGGAAATATCGGGAGCTCCTCGTCCAGGCCCGCAATCACAGTTACACGGCCCTCGAAAAGAAGCTCGCCGCCACAGGCGGGAGGATCACCTGCCGGAAGGGGTGCACCTATTGCTGTTTCCACTATATTTCGGTGCCGCTGGCGCACGGCATCGTGATTGTGGATGACCTGTACGGCAGAAAGAATCTGCTGAGGACGTTCATCCGGAACTACGAACGGTGGCGTCACAAGGGGAACGCGATCTCGAAGACCCTCGATGAAACCCGCGTCCGGGCCTTCTCGTCGTCGATGTCCATCCACGAGATCATCGCCGTCACCCGGCCCTTGTCCATGCGTTATCTTGAGAGCAACATCCCCTGTCCCTTTCTCGAAGAGGAGGCCTGCCTCATCTATGCCGTCCGGCCGTTGCCCTGCTCGGGACAATTTTCCGTCAGCCCCCCCGAGCGGTGTTCTCCCGACGCGGCGGAAGAAGCGGTGATTCACCAGCTCGTGGCCGACGACGAAGACCTCCTGAAATTTCTGGAATTGGCCGGTCCCCGGCTGATGGTGTATGAAATGACCCTTCCGACCCTGATCTACCGGCTCCTGACCGAAGGCGCCTCATCGATGATTCGCGCCTGTCTTCCGACAAAATAAAGCTTGACAGGGGGTCGGATTCGCCGTATAAGCCGTCCGCACCCCAAACTGATCTTCGTCAAAAGGGTGCGCAGTTGGATATAGACATTTTGAAGTGCAAAGGCGGGCTGCCGTGCTCTTAAAGAGTCTTGGCGGCCTTTTCTTTCTGTCATCTTGTTCATCCGACTTAAGCGAAATTTATGAAAGGAGGAGCAAAAGATGGCAGAAGGTACCGTGAAGTGGTTCAATGAGCAGAAGGGCTTCGGATTCATCGAGAATGCCGAGGGCGGCGACGTGTTCGTGCATTACAGTGCGATCCAGGCCGGTGGTTTCAAGACGTTGGCCGAGGGCCAGCGCGTCAGTTTTGACGTCACGCAGGGCAAAAAAGGCCCGGCGGCAGAAAACGTGAAACCCCTGTAAGGGTTAGCGGCAGTCCAGAAGAGGCATCCCGGCGTCTGTTACAGGTCACGGGGTGCCTCTTTGTTTTTTACGGGAGAAAAGGAGGTCTTTGAATGGCCAGGACAAAATATACCTTCGAAAAAAGGCAGAAGGAACTGGCGAAACGCCGCAAGAAGGAAGAGAAGGCGGCGCGGCGCGCCGAAAACCGGCGGCCGGCAGGGGACGAAACGGGCGCCGGCACGGCCGGCGAAGCCCCCGATTCCGCCGCCGGGGCGTCGAACTCCGGGGCGGACGCCCCGACGCCCGACCCGGCTTAACGTCCCGGCCGCGGCCGTCGCGGCCCTCTCCGGCGCTGCCCTTCCCTGCGCCGGGGCGATTTCTTCACTTCCGCGGCAGGCGCCGCTTCCGTTTCCGCCATCCCCTCCCCGTCCTCCCCGGCCGCCAGCGTCTGGGGCGGGGCCTGCAGCATCCGCTGATAATAATCGTCCAGAAGCATCGCAATCAGGGGGGATTCGACCTCCGCCTCGGCCAGGCTCCGGCCCAGGTGGATAAAGCGGCGCATCCGCTCCTTTTCGAGGCTGTCGCGCGACCGCAGGTCCGCCTCCAGGGACGCGATGACCCGCTGCGAGACGATCGCCTCGACGTCCTCGTCCGTGGGGAGCGTCTTTTCCTGGATATTGATGTTGAAGCTCCGGGCGATCGACCGGAGGCTGAACTGCTCCATCCCCGCCACCAGCGTAATCGCCGTTCCGGTCGCCCCGACGCGTCCCGTCCGCCCCGCCCGGTGAATGTAAAGCTCCGGATCTTCGGGCGGCTCGTACTGGAAGACGTGCGACAGGTCCGGGATGTCGATGCCGCGCGCGGCCACATCCGTGGCGACGAGAAAGCGGAGCGCCCCCCGGCGCACCCGGCCCATCACCCGCTCCCGCGCCCCCTGGGCGAGATCGGAGCTGAGTTCGTCGGCGTCATAGCCGAAACGCTTGAGCACCACGGAGACGAAGTGCACGGTGGACTTCATGTTGCAGAAGATGATCGCGGAGACGGGATTTTCCATCTCGATGATCCGGACGAGGGACCGTTCCCGCTGCATCCCCGGTACGATGTAGAAGACGTGGTTGGTGCCCGTCACGTGGACGTGCTCCTGGCTCAGGCTCAAGAACTCGGGATGGCGGAGGAACTCCCCGGCCAGGCGGATCACGTACGATGGGAAGGTGGCGGAGAACATGTAGCCGCTGATCGGCCGGTGCGGGAGGAACTGCTTGACCCGCTTCATGTCGGGGTAGAACCCCATCGAGAGCATCCGGTCGGCCTCATCGAACACGATGATCCTGAGCGCGTCCAGGGAGAGGGTCCCCTTGAGCAGATGGTCGAGGATGCGCCCCGGCGTCCCGACGACGAGATGCGCCCCCCGGCGGAAGGCCTCCAGCTGGGGTTCGTATTTCACGCCCCCGTATACGACGGCCGTCCTGAGGCCGCGATCGCCCTGGAGGATCTCGGCCTCGTGCGCGACCTGCTTGGCGAGTTCGCGGGTGGGAACCAGGACGAGCGCCTGGCAGACGTTTTTCTGCGGATCGATCCGCTCCAGGATCGGCAGGATGAAGGCGCCGGTCTTCCCGCTCCCGGTCTGCGACTGGACCATCAGGTCCCGCTCGGCCAGCACATAGGGGATCGCCCGGGCCTGGACCGGCAGGAGCTTCGTCCATCCCGCCCGCGCGCAGGCCGCCTGGAGCGCCTCGGGCAGCCCCGCGAGGGCCGCCTCCGGCAGGGCGTTCTCCGGCTCGATCACGCCCTCCATCCCGTCAAGTCCGGAACCCGCGGCCTCCATAGCCGCCGCCGGCGTCGGTGTCCCGCCGCCGTTTTCCATCTCTTCCGACATACGCCCTCTCTTTCGCACTTTCTGCTGAAATATCAAAATTTTTGCGGGGCGGAGTATAGGCAGAAGGGCGACGGGTGTCAAGGGAAATCCTTGAAAATTCCGGCCAAATCCCTTGACAGGCCACGGATGTTTCCGGTACTGAAAGGTGCCGTCCGCGCGCGGCCGGATCCCCGCGATCTTCGGCAGGCCGTTCTTGCCCCCGAAGACGGGAGGCCGCCCGCCCGGGGGCGGCCGGATTCCCGCCGCGGCCGGCCCTCGCGTTCGACGGAAGGCGGCGAAAGGTCAAGGCGCGGGGTTTCCAGGGATCTCGAACGGGGAAGCCGGAGACATGATCGCACAGGAACCCCGCCTCACGGTGGGCATCATCTCCCGGGCGACCGGGATCAGCGGAACTCTGAACGGCGTCTTCCGGGTTGATCCGGAGCAGGTCCCGGCGGCGGAACGGACGGCGCCTCTCCAGGGCCCCTTCGGGGTCGTTCCCGACGGCGGGAAGCCGGTACTGAGAGCCGGTTCCGTCGAGATCCGGCCGGCGGGCCGGACGCTCTCCCTCGTCCCGGAGGCCGGGGGCGACTTCACCCTGAACGACGTGACGATCGGCGTCGCCTTCCACTGGGAGCGGCGGGAAGCGCAGACCTTCTCCGGGGGGCTCACGCTGCTCTCCCCGGACGACGGCACCCTCACAGCGATTAATGTCGTTCCGCTCGAGACCTACCTCGCGAGCGTGATTTCATCCGAAATGAGCCCCCTGGCCCCGCCGGAATTTCTCAAGGCCCACGCCGTCGCCTCCCGGAGCTGGCTCGGCGCCATGCTCGCCCGGCGGACCGGCCCGGAGCCGGCGGCACGTCCCGAACCGGGACCGGGCGATGTGTCCCGCGTCTCGCCCCTCCCGCCGGCGGAGGACGGGGAGCTGCCGGAAATCCGCCGCTGGACCGACCGGGAGGCGCACGTGCACTTCGACGTCTGCGCCGACGACCACTGCCAGCGCTACCAGGGGACGACGAAAATCGCCTCCCCCGCGGCGGCCGCCGCCGTCTCCGCCACCCGGGGCGCCTTTCTCACGCATGGGGGGCGGATCTGCGACGCCCGCTACCACAAGGCCTGCGGCGGCCTCACCGAACCGGCCCGCAACGTCTGGGCGGAGGTCCCCATCCCCTATCTCACGAGCGTCGCCGACGCGGACGGGCCCGTTGCCCCCGTGCGGACGGAGGCGGAGGCGGCCGCCTGGTTCGGCGACCGACCCGACGTCCACTGCCGGGTGACGGATCCCGGCCTGCTGGCGCGGATCCTGCCGGACTTCGACCGGGAAACGGCCGATTTCTTCCGGTGGTCCGTCTCGTACGCGCGGGAGGAACTGGAAGGCCTCCTCAAGGACAAGTCGGGGATCGATTTCGGCACCCTGCTCGACCTGACGCCCCTGACGCGGGGACCGTCGGGACGGATCAGCCGCCTGCGCGTCACCGGCACGAAGCATACCGTGACCGTCGGCCGGGAGCTGGAGATCCGCCGCTGGCTGTCGACGAGTCACCTCTTCAGCAGCGCCTTCGTCGTCCGGACCGAACGGGATCGCGGCGGCACCCCCGTGAGGCTTCACCTCGCCGGCGGCGGCTGGGGTCACGGGGTCGGCCTGTGCCAGATCGGCGCCGCCGCGATGGCCGCGCGGGGCCGCACGGCCGAACAGATCCTCGCGCATTACTTTCCCGGCGCGACCGTCACCCGGAGATACTGACGCGCATGGAAACGCCGCCCGTCAAAACCGCCTTCATCCTCGGCGCCGGCCTGGGCACGCGCCTGAAGCCCCTGACAGACCGCTGCCCCAAACCGCTGCTGCCCGTCCGCGGGCGGCCGCTCATCACCCATGTCATGGACCATCTGCTGTCCGCGGGCGTCGAGCGCTTCATCGTCAACACGCATCACCGGGCCGAAGCGTACGACCGGGCGTTTCCGGACAGCGCCTGGCGGGGGCGCCCCATCGTCTTCCGCCACGAGCCCGTGCTGCTCGACACCGGCGGCGGCCTGAAAAACATCGCGGACCTCCTGACCGGAGACGCGCGCCTGATCGTCTACAACGGCGACATCCTGACCGACCTCCCCCTCTCACCCCTGCTCGACGCGCACCGGAGGCGCGACGCCGAGGTCACGCTCGCCCTGCGGTCCTCCGGGACGCCGTTGAACGTGACGATCGACGGCGCGGGCAGCGTCCGCGACATGCGCGACCTCCTGGGCGACCCGGGCGTCACGCGCTGCCTGTTCGCCGGCATCTGCGTCATGGAGACCCGGTTTCTGGAACACCTGCCCCGGGGGCCGATCTTCTCCATCGTGCCGGCGCTCGTGGACCGGATCCGCCGGCGGCCGGGGGCGGTGGCGGGCCGGGTGATCGACGCGGGACGCTGGCACGACATCGGTTCGCCCGCCGCGTACAACGCCCTGCGCGACGCCTGGAGCCCCGCGCCATGAGCGCCCCGACACCGCCCGACGCCACCCTCCTGGCATTCGCCCGCCGCGCCGTGAACCTTGCCGACGCGCCGCCCCTGGACCTCGTTCCCATCACGCGGGGCGGCTCGGACCGCGTCTACCGGCGCCTGACCGCGGGCGGGTCGAGCTGGATCGTCATGCAGTACGGGAGCGGCCGGAAAGAGAACGCCTCCTTCGCCCCCATCGCGCGCTTCCTGGCCGCCCGCGACGTCCGGGTCCCCGTCATCCTCGCCGAAGACGCCGCGCGGGGCCTGCTCCTCCTGGAGGACCTGGGGGACCGCGACCTGTGGTCGTACCGCGACGCGGACCCCGCCGTCCGCCTCGCCCTCTACCGGCGGACCCTGCGCCTCGTCCACCGCCTGCACGGCCTGGCGGCCGGGGACACGGCCGTCCGCGCCCTGCCGCTGATGGACCCCTTCGACGCGGCCCTCTACCGCTGGGAGCGGAACTATTTCCGGGAACACTTCGTCCGCGGCGTCTGCGCCCTTAAGTCCGATCCATCCGAGGCGGCGGCCCTGGAGGCGGAGCTCGCCGCACTCGCCGCGCGCCTGGAGAGGGCCGCCCCCGGCCTCGTCCACCGCGACCTGCAGTCGCAGAACGTCATGATCCGCGACGGCGAACCCGTGCTGATCGATTTCCAGGGGATGCGCCTCGGACCCCGCCTCTACGACCTGGGCGCCCTCCTCTACGACCCCTACGTCCGCCTGACGCCGGACGTCCGCCTCGGCCTGCTTCGCGACTACTACGACCTCGGTCCGCAGGCGCTGCCCTGGGACGCCTTCCGGGAGGCCTTCCAGGAGGCATCCGCGCAGCGGCTCCTGCAGGCCTTGGGCGCCTACGGCTACCTGGGCCTGCAGGCCGGCCATCCGGACTTTCTCGCCCACATCCCCCGCGGCCTGGACCATCTGGAGGAGGCCGCGGGCCTCGCCCCCCGCCTGGATCGCCTCCGGCGCCTCGTGTCCCGCTGCCGCCGGGCAATTAACCGTTGACAGGCCGGAAGTCATCCATTATCAAGGGGTCATGGAGATGCAACCGCGAAAATCCCGTCCCGGAATCACGGCGGCGCTCTCGTACGCCGACGCGCCCTGGTTCGGCGCCCTGCTCCGGCGGTTGATCCGGCAGCCGGCGATCGAGCGGATCCTCATCGCCTACGACGACGGCGACGCCTACCCCCACGACAAGTGCGAATGGATCCCCGCCGGCTCCCTGGTCGCGGGAGAAACCCTTTCCACCGTCATCGAGAAGACGCAAACGAAGTACCTGCTGATCCTGCCTTTTTGCGCGGATCTCGAACTGGGTCCCCGGGCCCTGCGGCGCCTGCTGGAGGCGGCGGAAATCTGTCAGGCCGGTCTGGTATACGCCGATTACCTGGACGCCGACGCGCCCGCCGGGGACGGGGTTCCGCCAGTCCGGAAGCGGGGGGAAAAAGAAGAGGCTCCGGCCCGGCGGGAGCATCCCGTCAACGATTACCAGCCGGGCAGTCTCCGTGACGATTTCGATTTCGGCCCGCTGATGCTCTTTTCGATGGACGTCATCCGCGCCGCCCTGAAGAAGTACGGCGCGCTCTCCCCGTTCACCCACGCCGGACTGTACGACCTCCGTCTCCGGATCGCCACGGACGCGGCCCTGTTTCACCTGCGGGAGGCCCTGGCCACGGTGATCCGCTCGGAACCGGCCGCAACCGATGCGCCGGCGGCGGACGAACGGGAAAGCCGGGATGGCGATGGGGAAACGAACGGCGGCGAAACGGTGGGGGAACCCTTCGCCTACTGCGATCCCCGCCAGCAGGACCGTCAGCGGGAGATGGAAGGCGCGGCGACAGCCCACCTGAAGCGGCTCGGCGCCTGGCTCAGGCCCCGCTTCCGGAGCGTCGCCCCCACCCCCCAGGCCTTCCCCGTGGAGGCCAGCGTCGTCATCCCCGTCAGAAACCGCAAAAAGACCATCGCCGACGCCGTGAAGAGCGCCCTCTCGCAGGAGGCGGACTTCCCGTTCAACGTCCTGTGCGTCGACAACCACTCGACCGACGGGACGACGGCCGTGCTGGAGAAGCTGGCCAAGGCGGACCCGCGCGTGATCCATCTCGTGCCCGCCCGCCGCGATCTCGGCATCGGCGGGTGCTGGAACGAGGCCCTCCGCGCCGAGGCGTGCGGGCGGTTCGCCGTTCAGCTCGACTCCGACGACGTCTACAGCGGTCCGGACACCCTGCGCAAAATCGTGCAATGCTTCCGCGAAGGCGACTTCGCCATGGTCATCGGCGCCTACACGCTCGTCGACGAACGGGGGAACATCCTTCCGCCGGGGCTGATCGCCCACCGCGAGTGGACCGACGACAACGGCCGCAACAACGCCCTGCGCATCAACGGCCTCGGTGCCCCGCGGGCCTTTCAGACAGCCCTGGCCCGCCAGGTCGGCTTTCTCAACGTGAGCTACGGGGAGGATTACGCCATCGCGCTCAGGCTCACCCGGGAATACCGGATCGGCCGGATCTACGAAAACCTATACCTGTGCCGCCGCTGGTCCGGAAACTCCGACAGCGCGCTGACGGTGGCGCAGATCAACCGCCACGACGCCTTCAAGGACACCCTGCGCACCCTGGAAATCATGGCCCGACGGCAGATGAACCCGCGCCCGGCCGCCCCGGCGCCGGGGCGCGAGGGGGGCCGCGGCTACCCGGGATACGGTCCGCCCGCCTACCGGTCCGGGACGCCCTCATGACGTTCTCCGTGCAGCCCTGGCAGAAAAGCGACCTCCGGGCCGTCCGGGAGATCACCTGGACCACCTGGCAGAGCGCCTACGCGGCCTTTGTCCCGTTCGACGACCTGAAGACCTACTTCGCCGCCCATTATTCGCCCAGCGCCCTGCGCGCCGTGTACGCGGATCCCTGCGTGGACGGATTCATCGGCACGGAGGAACGCGGGCCGGCGGGGTACGTTCGCACCCGCTACGTGAGGGAAGAGAACCGGTTCTACGTCACGTCCCTGTACATCCTCCCGCTCTTCCAGGGCCTCGGCCTCGGCGGCCGCCTGCTCGCGGCGGCGGAGGGGCGCGCCCGGCATTACGGGGTCGACGCCGTCTGGCTCGGCGTCATGACGCGGAACGAACGCGCCCTGGCCTGGTACCGGCGGCGGGGGTTCCGCTTCATCCGGACGGAGCCGTTCGTCCTGGCCGCCACGACGGTCGAGCACCGGATCGGCTTCCGGAAAATGAGCGGCGCGGCGGAGGTCCCGACGCCATGAAGCGACCGGCCCCGAACACCCGCCGCGATCCCGGGAACCGGATCGCCGCCGTCTTCGACGGCGCGCAGGGCCCGCGCCCCGCGGGCGCCCTGTCCCCGATGTGCCGCGCGCTCCACGCCGCCCAGACGCGCTCCTGGCCGGCCCTGGCCCGGGCCGGCCGGGAGCTTGCCGGAGCCCGCCTCCGCGACCTGTCCTCGGACGGCTGGTCGCTCAAGGTCCAGTACAACCCCGCGCGCCTCACGAGCGGCACCGCCCGCGTGGACCCCGCGTCCATCGCCGCCCGCCCCTGCTTCCTGTGCCCCGAGGCGCTCCCCCCCGAACAGCGGGGCATCCTGTACCGGGAGGCGTACCTGATCCTCTGCAACCCCGCCCCGATCTTCCCCGGCCACGTCACGATCGCGAGCCTCGCCCATGAGCCCCAGGCCATCGAAGCCCGTCTGGAGGCCTTCCTCGATCTGGCCCGCGATCTCGGTGACGGCATGACCCTCTTCTACAACGGCCCAGCCTGCGGGGCCTCCGCCCCCGACCACCTCCATTTCCAGGCGGCCCCGGCCGACGCGATCCCCATCGAGCAGGACCTGGCGGGGCGGTTCGATGCCCGGCCGGACCGGGGAAGCGACGGCGTCGATCGGTGGGGGCTGGTCTCCTGGGGGCGAACCCTGATCCTGGTCCGGGGCCGCGAACGCACGCCGCTCGCCGACGCGACGCGGCGCCTGATCGCGCGCGGAGGGACCGGGCCGGGATCGCCGGACGAGCCGATGCTGAATCTCCTGGCCGGCTACCGCCGGGGAGAATGGCGGCTCTGCCTCTTTCCCCGGCAGCGCCACCGTCCGGCCGCCTACGACCGCCCCGATCCGGAGCGGCTCCTCGTCAGTCCAGGCGCCGTGGACATGGGCGGGCTTATCGTCGCGCCCCGGGAGCGGGAGTTCACCCGCCTGAACGCACCACTGCTGCGGGAGATCTACCGGGAGGTCTCCGCCGCCGCCCCGCCCTGGGCGGACCTCTTCACCCCCGATTGAACATTCCCGGCCGCCGGCCGGGGTCGCGCGGGCGTCCGTTTTTGCATGCAGAGGACCGATCGTCATGACCGAACCGCCCCAACCCACCTCCCCCCTTTTGGACAGCGCGACGACCTTTCCGGAGGCCGTCGCCGGTACGCAGGCGCCGCCGGAGGCGCTCTCCCCGCTGAGCCTCGTCGAGGTCCGCTACTGGGCCTTCGACGGGCGTCTCCATGCGGGACAGCTCGTCATCCACCGGGACCTCGCCGCGGACGTCCGCGCGATCTTCGACTGGATCGAGCGTTCCCGGTTCCCCGTGGCGAAGGTCGTGCCGATCGTCCGCTACGGATGGTCCGACGACGCCTCCATGGCGGACAACAACACCTCCGCCTTCAACTACCGCCTCGTCGGCGGGACGGAGCGCCTGTCGCTGCACGCCCTGGGCCGGGCCGTGGACCTGAATCCGCGGCTCAACCCCGTGATTTATGGGGACGGGCGCGTCGCGCCGCCGGGAGCGGCGTACCGGCCGGGCGCGCCGGGGACGGTCTATCCCGCCCATCCCCTGATGGAGGAATTCCGGCGGCGCGGCTGGGCGTGGGGGGGGGATTTCAAGGACCTGAAGGACTACCACCACTTCGAGAAGCGGGCGTGAGCGGGGCCTCCGTCCCGCCGCCTCGGCGGGAGAACGCCCTTCAGTCGTCGAGGGGGATGACCCGGACCCAGGCGGTTCCCCCGCGGAGGAACCGCAGTTCGCGCGCGGCGGCGCGCGACAGGTCGATGACGTCGAAGCTCCGCTTGCGGCAGCGGTCGTTGACCGTCACCACCACGGACCGGTCATTGGCGAGATTGACGACCCTGACGCGTGTGCCGAGGGGGAGGCTCGGATGGGCGGCGGTCCGCTTTTCGGGACGGTAGATCGCGCCGGAGCTGGTTCGCCAGCCGTTGAAACGCCGGGCGTAATGGAAGGCGCGGCAGACGAAGCCTTCCTCCGGATCTCCCGCAGCGGCCGCCTCCGCGGGCGCCTCCCGGCCGGCCTCCGCCACCCCGCCTTCCTGGGCGTGAAGCGGCAGCGCGGCGGACAGGAGGACCAGCGGACCCACCACCGCCAGCAGCACGAGGCCTCTCATCGAATTGGTGCGACTCATCACTCCCTCCGGCGCGGCAGCACAACCCCGCGCCCGGCGCCGTCCCGCTCGCTCCCGGGCGTCAAGGGCTACATGACCCCCGGCCGTCTGTCAAGCGGTTTGATGGAATATTTGATTGACACGGGGTCCGCTTCCATATAGCTTTCTTCGTGGAAACGGGCGCTTATCGCCTTCGCCCGGAGGGGCCGCCCGTCACGGGCGAAAATATTCCCATAACAAGGAGGCCGCCATGAAAACGCCGCAGGAATACATCGACAGCCTGAGGAAGCTTGACCTCAAGGTCTACCTGCTCGGCAAACGGGTCGAGAACGTCGTGGACGACCCGATCATCCGGCCCTCGCTCAACGCGGTGGCCATGACGTACGCGCTCGCCCAGGACCCCGGGCATGCGGACCTGATGACGGCGACCTCCCACCTGACGGGCCGGAAGATCAACCGCTTCACCCACATCCACCAGAGCGTCGGGGACCTCGTGCGCAAGAGCAAGATGGGGCGGCTCATGGGGTCCCGCACCGGCTGCTGCTTCCAGCGGTGCGTCGGCATGGACGCGCTGAACGCCCTGTCCATGACGACCTACGACATCGATCAACGGAACGGGACGGAATACAACCGGCGGTTCCTGAGCTATCTGGAGTACGTCCAGGAGAACGACCTCGTGTGCGACGGGGCGATGACGGACCCCAAGGGCGACCGCTCCCTGCCGCCCCACCGGCAGGCCGACCCGGACCAGTACCTCCGGATCGTTTCGGAAAGCCGGGACGGGATTGTCGTGCGCGGGGCCAAGGCCCATCAGACCGGCGCCGTCAACTCCCACGAGGTGATCGTCATGCCCACGATCGCCCTGCGGGAGGTGGACCGGGACTACGCGGTCTCCTTCGCCCTGCCCAGCGACACGGCGGGCATCACCTACATCCTGGGCCGCCAGTCCTGCGACACCCGGAAGCTGGAGGGCGGCCGGATGGACGTGGGAAACGTCGTCTTCGGCGGGCACGAGGCCCTGATCGTCTTCGACGACGTCTTCGTCCCGTGGGAGCGGGTCTTCATGTGCCGGGAATACAGCTTCACCGGCCAGCTGGTGGAGCAGTTCGCCTCCTACCACCGCCAGAGCTATGCGTGCAAAGTGGGGGTCGGGGACGTCCTGATCGGCGCAGCGCAGACGATCGCCGAGTACAACGGCGCCGAGCGGGCCTCCCACGTGAAGGACAAGATCATCGAGATGAACCATCTGAACGAGACCCTCTACTGCGGCTGCATCGCCTGCGCCGCGGAGGGGCACCGCGAGCCGTCCGGGACCTACCTGGTCGATACGCTGCTCGCCAACGTGCACAAGCAGAACGTCACCCGCTTCCCCTACGAGATCGCCCGCCTCGCCCAGGACATCGCCGGCGGCCTGATGGTCACCCTGCCCTCCGAGGCCGATCTTGACGCCCCGGAGACGGGAAAATGGATGCAGAAATACTTCCGCGGCCGCGGCGACATCCCGACGGAAGAGCGGATGCGCATCCTGCGCCTGATCGAGAACCTCACGCTGGGGACGGCGGCGGTCGGCTACCTGACGGAGTCCATGCACGGGGCGGGCTCGCCGCAGGCCCAGCGGATCATGATCGCCCGCCTGGTCGACCTCAAGCAAAAGCAGGCGCTCGCCAAAACCCTGTGCGGGATCGGGAACGCGGCGCCGGGATGAGGCGCGGGCGGGACTCGAAAGGCCCGGTTCACGGGCGGAGGAACGGAAACGCCGTAATCGGCAACACGGAAAGGAGACAGGCCAATGGAACGAAACGTGGGACCCATCGACAGGGTTGTCCGGCTCGTGATCGCGATTCTTTTCATCGCCGCCAACGCCGCGGGCTGGGTGACGGGCGTTGCGGGTCTCGTCCTCGCCGTCCTGGCGGGCATGCTCCTCTCAAGCGTGGTCTCGGGGCACTGCCCGCTCTATGTCAGGCTGGGCATCCAGAAAACGATCTAGGCGGCGGACGTACCGCCGCGATTCCCGGCTTGACGGCGCAACGCCTTTGCCATAGAAGGTTCCACGGGGCTGGCTGGATGTCCATGTCCCGGCCGGGGATTGCTGCGCCCGGCCGACGCAAACGGCGGGGCGGATCGGCGCAAGCGGGGAGAGGGCGCACATGCCGGGTCTGAAGCTCTACCACAGCAACCGGATGGAGGTCCTGGCGGACCGGCTGGCGGAGATCCTGGCGGCCCCCCTCGTGGAGCCGTTCGCCCCGGAGATCGTTCTCGTCCAGAGCCGTGGCATGGAGCGCTGGCTCTCGATGGCGCTCGCCGACCGCCACGGCGTCTGCACGAACGTCCGCTTCCCCTACCCGACCCACTTCGTCCACGCCCTCTTCCAGGCGGTCGACCCGGCGCTGCCGGCACGCTCGCCGTACGAACCCGCGGTCATGACCTGGGATCTCGTCGACCTCCTGTCCGCCCTCCCCGACCGCCCGGAGTTCCAGCCGCTTACGGCCTATCTGGGCGACGACGGCAACGGCCTCAAGCGGTACCAGCTCGCCTCCCGGATCGCGGCGCTCTTCGACCAGTACCTCCTGTTCCGGCCCGAATGGATGCCGGCGTGGGAGCGCGGGCAGGAGACGCACTGGCAGGCGGCGCTCTGGCGGGAGATCGTCCGGCGCAAGGGACCGGTGCACCGGGTGGCGCTCCGGCGTAGGCTTCTGGCGACGATCGGGGACGCGACCGTCCCGCTCCCGGGGGCGCTCGAACGGATCGCCATGTTCGGCATCTCCTCCCTGCCCCCCTTCTACATGCAGATTCTCGCCGCCCTCGCGGCCCGGATCGAGGTGAACCTCTTTATCGTCAACCCCTGCCGGGAGTTCTGGGAAGACATCGTCTCCGAGCGCGAGGCGGGCCGGATCGCGGAGCGTCTGGCCGGGTATGACCGCCGCCCCGAGGCGTATCACCTCGAGGCGGGGAACCGGCTGCTGGCGTCCCTGGGCCCCCTCGGACGGGAGTTCCTCCAGACGATCGCCAAGCTGTCCGCCGAGGAATTCCCCGAATTCGTGGATCCGGGCGACGCCACCCTGCTGGCGGCGATCCAGTCCCACATCCTGAATCTGACGGAGCGGACGTCCGCGGGTGGCGCCGGTCCCTTCGCGGACGACGGGTCGCTTCGGGTGCACGTCTGCCACAGCCCGCTCCGCGAGACGGAGATCCTGCACGACGCCCTGCTCGCGATGTTCGACGAGGACCGGACGCTCCGGCCGGACGAGGTCCTCGTCATGATCCCGGACATCACGGCGTATGCGCCATTCATCCAGGCCGTCTTTTCGGCGGCCGCGGACGATCCCCGGGCCATCCCCTTCACGCTGGCCGACCGGGGATACCTGCAGGAAAGCCCCTTGGTCGACGCGTTCTTCCGTCTGATCGACCTCGCGGGGAGCCGTTTCGGCGCCTCCGCGGTGCTCGGCCTCCTGGACGCGCCCGCCGTCCGGGAAAGGTTTTCGCTCGCCGACGACGACGTGCGCCTCATCCGGCACTGGGTCCGGGAAACGGGCATCCGCTGGGGCATCGACGCCCGGAGCCGGGAAGCGCTGGACCTGCCGGCGGAGGCCGCCAACACCTGGCGGGCCGGTCTGGACCGGATGCTGCTCGGCTACGCCCTGCCGGCGGGCGGCGAGGCCGTCCTCGTCGACGGCATCTTCCCCTACGACGACATCGAGGGGGGCGCCGCGGAGATTCTGGGCCCCTTCCTCGCCTTCACGGAGGCGCTCTTCACGGCCCTACCCGCCCTGGAGACGGGGAAAACCCTCTCCGGATGGGCGCAGGCGCTTACCGCGCTCCTGGAGACGTTCTTTTCCGACGACGAGCGCTACGGGACGGAAACGCAGGCCCTCCGCCGGCTCTTCGGGGAGCTGCCGGAACTGGAGGCGGCCTCCGGGTATGCGGGGGACGTCTCGATCGAGGGGATCAGGGCCGTGCTCCGCGAGACCCTCGCGGACCGGGGGTCCGGCGGCGGCTTCCTCGCGGGCGGCGTCACGTTCTCAACCCTTCTGCCCATGCGCAGCATCCCCTTCAGGGTCATCGCGCTTCTGGGCATGAACGACGACGCCTATCCCCGGCCGTCGGTTCCGCTCGGCTTTGACCGGATGGCGGCGTCCCCGCGCCCCGGCGACCGCTCGCGCCGCCAGGACGATCGCTACCTCTTCCTCGAGGCGCTCCTGTCGGCCCGGCAGCGCCTCCATATCAGCTATTGCGGCCAGAGTCCGAAGGACAACCGCCCCCGCCCCCCCTCGGTCCTGGTGAGCGAACTGCTCGACTATATCGAGGCGGCCTTCGGCCCGCGCGTGCGGGAGGGCCTTTGCGCGCACCACCGCCTGCAGGCCTTCGACCCGACCTATTTCCGGGGCGATCCGGGGCTGTACAGCTACTCCACGGAGAACCTCCGGGCCGCGGAACGCGCCGCCGCGCCGCGCCGGGAACCCGAGGCCTTCATCCCCGCGGGCCTCCCCGAACCGGAGGCGGGCCTGACGGAGATCGACGTCGAGACGTTCTGCGCCTTCTTCGCGCACCCGGCCCGCTTCCTTCTCCGCCGCCGGCTCGGCCTCTATCTGCGCGACCGGGAGGCGGCGCTCCCGGAGGAGGAGCCCTTCACGATCGAGGGCCTGGACGCGTACGGCCTGGGCGAAGACCTGGTCGCGCGCCTGCTGGCGGATCGCGGCATCGCGCAGGCCTATCCCGTCCTCAAGGCCGCCGGACGCCTCCCCCACGGCGCGCCGGGGGCGTACGCCTACGACGGTCTGCACGATGCCATGGCCGGGCTCGCCGCCGACATCGGCCGTGCCGTCTCCGGCGGGCGGCTCAAGGCCGTTCCGGTGGACCTCCGCCTGGCGGGGATCCACCTCGCCGGCGCGCTGGACCCGCTCTATCCGGAGGGCCTGGTCCGCTACCGCCCGGCCGACGTGAAGGCCCGCGATCGCCTGGACGCCTGGATCCGGCACCTGATCCTGAACCACCCAGGCTGCGCGGCGCCCGTCCGCGAGACGCGCTTCATCGGCCGGGACGGCGGGGTCCGCTACGCGCCCCTCGCCGACGCGGAGCGGACCCTGGCGGACCTGGTCGCCCTCTACCTCGCGGGGCTCCGCACCCCCCTGCACTTCTTCCCCGAATCCTCGCTCGCCTACGCCGATGCCACGATGAAGGGCAAGGATGCGGCGGCGGCGCTCCGGGCAGCACGGGACAAATGGGAGGCCTATCGCTACGCGGAGAAGGACGATCCCGACAACCGGCTCTGCTTCGGCCGGATCGACCCCCTGGACGACGCCTTCCGCCGCCTGGCCGAGACGGTCTTCCATCCGCTGCTCGCGGCCGAGGAGGGCCTGCCCTAGCCATGGACGCCCCGGAGATCTTCGACCTTCTCGCAAGCCCGCTGACGGAAACCAACCTCATCGAGGCGAGCGCCGGCACGGGGAAGACCTATGCCGTGGAGGGCATCGTCCTCCGCCTCCTCGTGGAACGGGGGCTTTCCGTGCAGGAGGTCCTCGTCGTCACCTACACGGTCGCGGCGACGGAGGAGCTCCGGGACCGCATCCGCGGGCGGATCCGCGCCGCGGTCGCCGCATTCATGTCGGGCGGCCACGATGATCCGTTTCTCGACGGCCTGGTCCGGCGCACGGCGGCCCGGGAAGAGGCGCTCCGCCGCCTGCGGGCGGCGCTCCGGGATTTCGACGAGGCGCCGATCCACACGATCCACGGCTTCTGCCAGCGGGCGCTCCGCGAGCATGCCTTCGAAACGCGGGGAACGTTCGACGCGGAGATGGTTCCGGACGACCGCTCCCTCAAGGAGGAGATCGTCCGGGACTTCTGGCGGCGGCACCTCTACGGGGCCGCGCCGGAGGTCCCGGGGCACGCTCTGGCGCGGAAGTTCGGCCCGGACGGATTCCTCGCGCTGATCGAGGGGCGCCTCTTCGATCCCGGCCTGCGCATCCTCCCCGAGGCCCCACCCGTCGCGCTCGACGCCCTGCCCCCCTTCCGGGAGGCAGCGGAGGCCGTGCGCCGGGCCTGGCCGGCGGCCCGGGAGGCCGTCGCGGCGTGCCTGCGCGACGACGGTCTGAAGCGGACCGTCTACAAAAATCCGGACGCCCTTCTGGCGGGGATGGACGCCTACACGGCCGCCCGCAGGACCTGGCCCCCGTTCGACGGTTTCGACCGGTTTGCCGCGACCGCCCTCAGGCAGGGAACGCGCAAGGGCTTTACGCCCCCGGAGCACCCCTTTTTCAACCTCTGCGAGACGCTCCGTGAGCGGGCGGCGGCGTGGGCGGACCAGGCCGACCGGCACCTCCTCTTCCTCAAGGCCGAACTCTTCCGCACCGTGCGGGCGGAGCTCAGGGAACGAAAACGGCGGCGGAACATCCTGTGCTTCGACGACCTGCTCCTCGACCTCCGGGAGGCCCTGGCCGGCCCGGGGGGGACGGCGCTCGCGGAAAAGCTGCGCCTCCGCTACCGGGCCGCCGTAATCGACGAATTCCAGGACACCGACCCGATCCAGTACGCCATCTTCGAGACGGTCTTCGGCCGCGGGGACGCCACCCTCTTCCTGATCGGCGATCCCAAGCAGTCCATCTACAGCTTCCGGGGGGCCGACCTGTTCACCTACCTGCGGGCCTCCCGCGACGTGCGCCGCAGCCACACCCTGCGGCACAACTGGCGGTCCGAGCCGGCCCTGATCGAGGCCGTCAACGCACTCTTCCGCCGCCCGGGCGGCGCGCCCTTCCTCTACGACGAGATCCCCTTCCCCGAGGCCGTCGCGGGCGACGTCCCGGAACGGGCCGTCCTGACGGCGGACGGAAAGGCCACCCCCCCGCTCCGCCTCTGGTTTGTCGACGGGACGCGCCTCGAAGCGGCGGGGGCGGCGAAGAACCGGGACCGCGCGGCCGAGCTGATCATCCGGTCCGTGGCGGCGGAGATCTCGCGCCTCCTCGGCCCGGGGGAGGGGCCCCGAACGACGATCGGCGACGCCCCCCTCGCCGCCGGCGACATCGCGGTTCTGGTCCGCACCAACCGGGAGGCGCGCCAGGTGCGGGAGGCCCTCCGCGCCCTGGGCATTCCCGCCGTCCTCCACAGCACGGGCAACCTCTTCGACACCCGCGAGGCCCTCGATGTCGAGCGCGTCCTGGCGGCCTTGGCCGCCCCCCGGGACGAGGGCCGGATGCGGATCGCCCTCGCGACCGACCTGCTGGGCCTGAACGGAGAGGCGCTGCACGCGCTCGGCGGGGACGAGGCCGCCTGGGAAGACCGGCTCGCCCGGTTCCGGACCTACCACGCCCTCTGGGACGAGCGGGGCTTCATCCCCATGTTCAGGCGCTTCCTGGCCGAGGAGAACGTCCGCGAGCGGCTCCTCGCCTTTCCCGACGGCGAGCGGCGGCTGACGAACGTCCTCCACCTCGCGGAGGTGCTGCACGCGGAAGCCGTCTCCGGGCGGCCGGGCATGGCGGGCCTCGTCCAGTGGCTCGCCCGGCAGCGGGATCCCGGGACGCCCCGGCTGGAGGAGCACGAGCTCCGTCTGGAAAGCGACGCGCGCGCCGTGAACATCGTCACCATCCACAAGAGCAAGGGGCTGGAATATCCCGTCGTCTTCTGCCCCTTCCACTGGGGGGGCGCCAAGCTCCGGCCGGGGGAATTCCTGTTTCACGACCCCGCGGACGACTGGCGGCCGACCCTCGTCCTCGCGCCGGACGCCGCCCCCGGCCGGGACCTGGCGCTGCGGGAGACGCTGGCGGAAGACATCCGCCTGCTCTACGTCGCCCTGACCCGCGCCCGGCACCGCTGCTACCTCGTCTGGGGGCCGTTCAAGGACGCGGACGCCTCCGCCCTCGCGTACATCCTCCACCCGCGGGCCGGGGCCGGGTCCACGGGGCCCGACGGCGACACCCTGCGCCGGGAGCTGGAGGCCCTCGCCGCGTCCGCCCCCGGGGCGATCGCCCTGGAAGCGATGCCGCCGCCGGACGCCGCTCCCCGCGCCGCCTCGCCCGCAGCCGCGCCGGCCCTGAGCTGCCGGACCTTCGCCGGCCTGCCGGACCGGGACCGGCCGATCGCCAGCTTTTCGTCGCTCGTGGCGGACCGCGCCCTCCGGCCGGAATCCCCGGCCGAAATCGGCGACCCCGCCGACCGTCCCGACCGGGACGGCGAGGGCGGGGCGGCCGCGCCGCCGCCGGCCGGGAAACCGTCCGGGGCGTTCGCGCTCCCGCGGGGGACGAAAACGGGCAACCTCCTGCACGAGATTCTCGAGGAGATCGACTTCACCGCCGCGGCGGGCCCCGCGGCGGACCAACTGTTCGCCGACAAGCTCGCGGCCTACGGGTTCGACCCGGTCTGGCAGGAGACGGTTGCCCGGACGGTCCGGCTCGCCCTCGCCACGCCGCTTGTCCCGGATCCCGGCGGACCGACGCTCGCGGGCGTCGCCCGGGCGGATCGCCTGAGCGAGCTCGGGTTCTACGTCCCCTTGAACCGGCTGACGCCGGACCGCCTGCAGCGCCTGCTTTCCGAGACCGGGATCGCGCCGGCGTCGGGCTTCCCGGAAGGCATCGGCCGGCTCCGCTTCCAGCCGGTCCGTGGCTTCATGCGGGGGTACATGGATCTCGTCTTCCGCCACGCCGGCCGTGTCTATCTCGTGGACTGGAAGACGAACTTTCTGGGCGACACCGTCGCGGACTACCGGCCCGAGGCCCTGGCGCAGGCGATGCGGGAGGCCTTCTACCCGCTCCAGTACCACCTGTACGTGCTGGCCCTGCACCGCTACCTGAAGCGGCGCCTGCCGGGATACGACTACGGCGCCCATTTCGGCGGCGTCTTCTACCTCTTTCTGCGGGGCCTCGATCCGGAACATCCGGGCGCCACGGGCATCTACCGGGACCGCCCTGCCCCGGAAACGATCGCGGCCCTCGAGCGGGCCCTGCTGCCCGCCGCACCCGGGGACGGCGGGGAGGAGGGGGTCCCATGAAAAACGAGTCAGGCGCCCTCTCTCCCCGGTCGCGCTTCTCCCCGCTGGACGAGGCCTTCGGGCGTTTCATCCGTCGGATCGACGGGCGGGACGCGCCGGAACTGGCCGACGCCGCGGCCTGGCTCAGCCGTTCCCAGGCCGAGGGACACATCTGCCTCGATCTGGAGGCCACCCCGGAAGACGGGCTTGCCGGCGGCGGGGAGGCCCTCCCGACCCGGCCCGGGGCCGAACGCTGGAAGACCCTTCTGGAAACGAGCCCCGCGGTGGGAAGGCCCGGGGACCGCCTGCCGCTCATCCTGGACGGAAGCCGCCTCTACCTGTTCCGCTACTGGGCATACGAACACGCGGTGGTCCGGACGCTCACGACCCTGGCCACCGATGCCGCGGGCGTCCCGGACGAGGCGCGTCTCAAGGCGGCGTTTGAGTGCATTTTCCCCCCGGACGGCGGCGCGGAGCGGACCGACTGGCAGAAGGTCGCCGCCTTCGCCGCGGCGAGACGCCGGTTCGCCGTCGTCTCGGGGGGGCCGGGCACGGGCAAGACCTTCACCGTGGCCCGCATCCTGGCCCTCCTCATCGCCCAGGACCCCGGCCGCCCCCCCGCCATCGCCCTGGCGGCCCCGACCGGAAAGGCGGCGGCGCGACTGCAGGAGGCCATCCGGGAGGCCAGGGCCACCCTCGCGCTTCCCCCCGCGCTCGGAGCGGCGATCCCCGAAACCGCCTCGACCCTCCACCGGCTGCTCCAGGGCCGACCCGGGACGCCCTATTTCCGTTACCACGCGGATCGCCCCCTGCCGGCCGACATCGTCGTCGTCGACGAGGCGTCGATGGTGGACCTCGCCCTCTTCGCCAAGCTGACCGGGGCGCTCCGCCCGCGCGCGCGTCTCATCCTCCTGGGGGACAAGGACCAGCTGGCCTCCGTCGAGGCCGGGGCCGTTCTGGGCGACATCTGCGACACCGGGCGCGATCACGGCTACTCCAGGGAATTTGCCGAGGCCTGCCTGCGGGCGACGGGAGAGCGCCTCCCGGCGGACGACACGGCGGCGCCCGGCCTGGGCGACCGCATCGTCTCGCTTAGGAAGAGCTACCGGTTCGGCGAAACGAGCGGCATCGGCGCCCTGAGCCGGGCCATCAATGCGGGTGACGCGTCCCGGGCCGGGGCGATCGTCCGGGGCGCGGAGACCGGCGACGTCGCCTGGCGGGACCTGCCGCCCCCCGAGGCCCTGCCGCGGATGCTGGCGGCCTGGATCGCGGCGCACGACGTCGCGCCCCCGGCGGCCGGCGACCCGGCCGAGCTCCTGGAGCGCTTCAGCCGCGCCCGGATCCTCTGCGCCCTGCGGGAGGGGCCGTACGGCGTCCGGCAGGTGAACCTGATCGCGGAGCGGTTCCTGCGGGAGAAGGGACGGATCGGCGGAGGCGGCCCCTGGTACGCGGGGCGGCCCGTGATGGTGACGAAAAACGACTACGGCCTGGGGCTGTTCAACGGGGACATCGGGATGGCCCTGGCCGACCCGGAACACCGGGGCGATCTGCGGGTCTTCTTCCCCGCCGGCGGGGGAAAGGTGCGAAGCGTTCCACCGCTCCGGCTTCCGGAGCACGAGTCGGTCTTCGCCATGACGGTTCACAAGAGCCAGGGCTCCGAATTCGACGATGTCCTGTTCCTGATGCCGGACCGCGACGTCCCGGTGCTGACGCGGCAGCTCGTCTATACGGCCGTCACAAGGGCCAAAAGAACCCTCTGGATCGCCGGCCGGGAGGAGATCTTCGCGGCGGCCCTGAGCCGCCATCTGAGGCGCGCCTCCGGACTCCGGGACGCCCTCTGGGGCGGCGGACCGCTTCGCGCCTGACCCGGACCGGTTCGGCCGGCGGCGGCGTCCGAAGGCCACCCGGCTGAATTTTCCATTGACACGGGGCCGACTTCCCGCTATCAACACGCGGTGAACGCCTTTCCTGATGAGCACGCCCCGCGGAGGACCGCTCGATGATGCACCTTGACGGCCGACAGCTTCCGAAACATCAGCGCGGCATCCTGCATCGGTTTTACGCGATCGGGTTTCTGACGATTCTCATCCCCGTCCTCGTCGTCTCCTACCTGATCTTCACGACGGGAATTTCCCTCGACGACAACCACCTGCTCATGTTCGCCATGACGCTGCTGCTCATGCTGGCGGGGCTGGTCATCCTCCGCTATGTCTTCAGCAGCATCATGGCCGTGGCGGACATCCTGAAGCGGCGCGCCCCGGAGGACGAAGCCCTTCCCCTGATCATCCGGGAGGACGTATCGGAGTTGAAGGAGATTTCCGCCTGTCTCACGACCCTCATGAACCGGTTCGAGAAAACGACGGACGAGCTGGACCGGCGGGTCTTCGAACTCAACACCGTCAACGAGATGGCGGAGATCACCCGCAAGACCCTGCACATGGACGAACTGCTCAGGATCGTGCTGGAGAAGGCCATGGCGGTGGTCAGGGCGCAAACCGGATCGATCTTCACCGTGGACGGCGAAGCGAAACCGCCGCGGCTGGTGGCCTCTTCGCCGCCGGGGACGGTGCCGAACGGAACCTCCGTCAATCTCGAGCGGTCCTTCATGAAGCGCGTGATCGAGGACCGGAAAACCATCATCGTCCAGAACATCGAGAACGATCCGCGAACGCTCAAGCCCAACGATCCGAAATACGGCCCCCCCTCCTTTCTCAGCATGCCCGTCTTTGCCGGCCATGTCCTGATCGCCGTTCTCAACCTCGCCAACAAGGAATCCGGGCTCCTCTTCGACGAGCTGGACGAACGGATCGTCTCCACCATGCTGGGGAGCGTGAGCTTTGCGCTCGAAAACGCCAGGCTGCACTCGCAGATCAAGGACCAGCTGGAGGAGATCCTCGCGAAGAACGTCACGCTGGAACGCGAGGTCAGGGATCGCCAGCGGGCCGAGGAGGATCTCCGCCGGGTCAACGCTGAACTGAAGGATGCCAACAACCGGATGACCGCGGCCTATGACTGGATGCGCGCCAACCGGGATCGCCTGCTCAATCACCGCGACCGGGAAGAGATCGGTTTTGTCGTGGACCGGGAGGGAACGATCGAAGAGATTACGGAGCGCGCCCTGGAATATGCCGGCAAACCCCGCGGGGAGATGATCGGCGCCAGCCTGACGGATCTCCTGGCCGCCCCCGGCCGCGATGGCTTCAAGGACGAGCTTCGGCTCGCCTGGTCGGGCTTGACGCGGACCCTCCGTATCGAGATGCTTCAACCGCTGGAATCCGAAACGACCCGGGAGGCCACGTTGACGCGCCTCACGTCGGCGTCCCGGCGGGCCCTGCTGGTCGTCCTGAGATAGGAACGCCGGCCCCGCCCGTCCCCTCCCCCGAAAACAGACGTCCAGATGAGCCGTGCCGCGTCCCCCGCCGGCCGTGCCGGGGCGGATCTATCGCGCCTGATACAGCGGATAGTCCTTCCCGAAATGAAGGATCAGCGGCGTCTGGCTGTGGCCGAGGGTTTTCGAGATGTCGGCCGTTGCCTGCCTTGCGTAGCCCCCCACGCCGACAACGGTGATCCTCCCCTCCGGGGTTCGTTCGACCTCCCGGGGGGCGCTCAACCCCCCCAGCAGGGTATGGGTAAAAAGCCCGTTCCCTTCATAGCCGTCAAGCGCCGCCTGCGTGTCGTTGGCCGAGGCATAAATATGCAGCCCCATCTTCTTCGCCAGCACGGAGATGCGGGCATCGTACAAACCGCTGACGATGGAGTCGACGCCGCCGGCATGGCAGGTGTCGAAAATCAACAGCTGGTGGAGCGACTTGATTCTTTTGGACATCTCGACGATCTCGTTGGAGCTGATCAGGCTGTGCTCGCCGAGCCGGCCGTCATAGTCGTGGGTGAGCATATAGTATTGATTGCGAAGCAGGACGCCGTGACCGGCGACAAAGAGGATAAAGCCGTCGCCGGGCTTGATGACGCGCGCGAGGTCTTCAATGCGACCGAGGATGTTGCTCTTGGTCGCCTCCAGATCGCTGACCCCGTCGCGATGAATGTTTTCCGGCCGGTAGAGCGAGGTGGATTGCGCTGCGAGTTTCGCCACGATATCGCCGGCGTCCTTCTTCGCGTATTTCAGATTGACGCTCCGGTCCCGGTATTGATCGATGCCGACGGCCAGGATGTAGAGGTGCGGCTCCTCCGGCGGCAGCGTCGACTGAAATCCGACCGATGCCAGACGGCTCTGCACGGTGTTGGGGCCGTTGAAGGCCGTGACGCTGATTTCGTTCTCCCCCGGCACGGCGTCGATTTCACGGCAGGCCTCGTAGGCGTCGCCTTTCGGCTGGCTTTGGGTCGGGCCGGGCGCCCCTTTTTCCTGAACCTTGACGCTTCTCATGTCCGCATAAAGGGTCCGGCTGTCCAGGGATCCGATCGGCAACGACGGGGCGGCCTTGACGGTCTCGCGGTAGAATCCGTCCGATTGAACGAGCTTGCCGTTATGAAACACCCGCACCTCGCCGATGCCTCCGCCGGCATTGCTGATCCGGTAGCAGGCCCTGACGCTGGGCTCGCCGGCGGGGAAATCGGCGGGGAGCCACTGGACGTCCGGGGGCGGATTCCGGATGGCCTCGTCGATCTTCAGCGTCACCAGGCCGTCAATGTCCTCCCCCCTCAATTTGGCGGTCACGATATCCGGGCGGTAGAAGACATCGTAAAACTGATCGATGCCGAAAATGCTGTTCCCCATGCGCAGGCTCAGGTGTTTGTGGCCGTTGGGGGAGGAATTGTAATAACCCTCGGGGGTGATGACAACCCACTCGCCGTCCCGGAAACCGATGAAGCGCGCCAGTTCCCGACCGGTTGCCCGGTCCCAGATCCGGGTCGTCCCATCGAACGCGCCGGAGATGATTCTCGTTCCATCCGCGGAAAACGAGGCCTCGTTGACCCAGGCCGAATGACCGGCCAGGGTCCGGGTCTCTGTTCCGGTCGCGGCGTCCCACAGCCTGACCCGATAATCTCCGCCGGACGACAGGATCGTCTTGCCGTCCGGCGAGAAAACGGCCGAACTGACGGTCCCCGCGTGGCCCGTCCACGTTTTGAGTTCCTTTCCCGTGGCGACGTCCCACAGGCGGAGGGTTCGATCCAGGCCTCCCGAGACGATGGACCGCCCGTCGGGTGAAAAAGCGGCAGTGAAAACCGCGTCCGTGTGGCCCTCGAATTTTCGGATTTCCCTTCCGGTCTCCACCTCCCAGAGCCTCAGGGCGGTGTCCTTCCCGCTCCAGCTCCGGCCTCCCGCCGACAGGGCGTATTGACCGTCCGGCGAGAAAGAGACGGCGTTGACATCGCTTTCGTGTCCCGCGAATCTTTTCCATTCCCGACCGGACGCGACATCCCAGATCTTGACCCATTTGTCGCTCCCGCCCGAGATGATGAACCGCTCGTCCGGGGAAAATCGGACCGCGTGCCGCCCGAGGAGAAACTTTTCGTCAATGAAGAATTTCCGCACGCTTCCATCCGCGGCATTCCAGAGGATGATCGCGCCCTTCTCGCCTTCGGCCCGCGAAAGGACGCTTTTCCCGTCCCGGGAGAAGACCGCGGTCTTCACGCTGCTCTTGAGCTTCCCGTAGCGCTCCGGCGCCTCCCCGGCGTCGATCGCCCACCGGAAGCGGAAGGAGGCCGTCTGCCTGCCGGTCTCGATGTCCCAGAACCTGACGCTCCGGTCTTCGCTGACGGACAGGGCCTGCCTGCCCACGGGCGAAAACGACGCCGAATAAACCCAGGCGGCGTTGCCCGTCAAGGTCTTGAGCGGTTTGCCTGTCATCGCGTCCCAGATCTTGATGGTGCGGTCCTCGCTGCCGGAGACGATCTGCCGTCCGTCGGGGGAGAACGAGGCGTCCCCGATCAGAATGTCATGACCGGTGAAATTCAGGATCTCCCGCGCGGCAAACACGTCCCAGAGGTGGAAGACGCGATCGGTCCCCACCGTCATCACCCGGCGGGCATCCGGCGAGAAGGCCACCCGGGACACCTCGTCCGGTTCGACGGCAAAGGAGCGAATCTCGCGGCGGCTGTCCGCTTCCCAGACCGTGACCGACGTCCGCTCGTTCCCGGCCAGGATATATCGACCATCCGGCGAGAAGGCGATCGCCCGGGTCCAGCCGGGTTTGCCCGGAAAAGTCGCGATCTCCCGGCCGGTGGCGACGTCCCACAGACGCAGCATGCCGTCCCTGGCGGCGGACAGGATCTCCTTTTCGTCGGGGGAGAAGGCCAGGCCGGTCACCGCTTCGACGTTTCCGACCAGTGTGCGTATTCCCCGTCCCGAGGCGGCATCCCAGATCTTGACGGATTTGTCCGAGCTTGCCGTCGCCACGATCTTCCCGTCCGCCGAAAAAACGGCGCATTGCACATCATCCGAATGGCCCTTGACCGTCCAGAGGGTCGCCCCCGTCTCGAAATGGCGCATTTTCAAGAGCCCCGTCCAGCCGCCGGTGAGAAAAAAGGCTTCATCGCGGGAGATGGCAAACACATTGATATTGTCGTCGTCATCGGAAAACGACCTGATTTCCCTCCCCGTTTCCACATCCCAGAGATTCAGAACCTTTGCCACCGCGCGGGACATCAGGAATTTTCCCGAAGGAGAGAAGATCACGCGCCCGACGCCGGACGTATTGCCGGTCTGGACGATGATTTCCGTGTCGTCGGAAATTTTCGTCCGCGACGACCTTGCGACCGGGGGGGGAGGCGGCTGCGGCATCGCGGCCACCCTCCCGCGCCTGCCGCCCGACGCGCCCTCGATCTGCTGGACGGACAGGCCCTGCATCTGTTCGCGCACCCGTCCCCGGTCCTGTGCGGCGGCCGTCAGGGAGACGCCGACGAAGAGGCCGACCAGGCCCAGAACGCATCCCTTGGAGAGTCTCAGGGTTCCCATCGGGGCCCTCCTTTCCGTATCTTCTCGATTTCCCGTCAATCCCGCCCTCCGGAGCCCCGGATGTCGGCGCCGGGGCCTGAAACCCTCCCGGAGGGTCTGCCCTCACCGCGCCGGGGCGTCACCGGCCCCCGGCCCCGCCGCGGAGCCGGGCCACGAGGAGGCCCGTCCGGGTGCGGCGCCGGTGCAGATAGCGGTAGACCGTCTCCGGGGAGACCACGACCCGGCCGGCCGCCTCGGAGGCGTGCAGCAGGTGGATCCGACCGCGCCGCCGCACGGCGAACCCGACATGAAGGACGTCGAGCCCATCCTGCCCCGCCGTCACGGCCAGGATGTCGCCATCCCGAATCCGCGCCTCCTGCGAACGGAAGCGCTCGCGGGGCAGATGGACCTTGGGCATCGCCGTCAGGGCCTCCTCCACGGCGCGCACCCGCCGGTAGCATTCCGCATCGGCGAGCGGCGGGTACCGGTCGCGGTGGGCCGTCATGAAATCGACCCGCTTTTCCCAGGACGTGCCCCCCAGCCGCGCGGTCATGTCCTTGAGGATGCCCCTGGCCGCGTTGTCCCGCAGCCAGTCGGAAAAATAATGCAGCCGGGAGGCGTAGCCGTCCAGGCGCCCTCCCCGGTAACGGATGTTTTCGACGGCGCGCGCCAGGGCCTCCCGGTCCGCCCGGACGGCCGCCGGGAGCCGGGCCAGGGCCGCCACCGTCTCGACAAAGGTGACGCAGTCGAAGGCGTCCAGGTTGACGACCAGACGCTCCGGGCCGGTCCGGTCCAGCGGATGGGCGAGGTAGGGCACGCCCAGGAATCCCTCGGCGATGGCCGTCAGCACGACGGATACCTCTTCTTCCGTCCCGGCTGCGCCGGTCGCTTTGGTCCGCTGTCGCGTCAAGACGACCTTCCGGGGCCCCGGCCTCTGCATCCCCCACCTCCAAGGATTTGCATACCACATCCGGCCGCCCGGGGCAAAAACTAAGCCGCCCCGCCCCGTCATCTTTTTACTTTACAAAAGCGAAAACATCAGGTATGAGGCTGCCACCGAAAAAGACATTCGATGCGTTGTCCGCCACGGAGGGGTGTGTGATGGCTCCCATGAAGCCAGACAAATTGGAGTTTTTCAGATATATGCTCAAGCAGAAGATCAACGAGCTGCTGGAAGACGCCGAGAAGACGGTTTCCGAGATGACCAGCGGAAAGGAGAATTACCCCGATCCCAACGACCGCGCCTCCCTGGAATCCGACCGGAATTTCGAACTCAGGATCCGGGACAGGGAGCGAAAACTGATCGCCAAGATGAAGGAGGCGATCAAGCGGATCGATGACGGCACCTTCGGCAACTGCGAGGTCTGCGGCGGACCCATTTCGGAAAAGAGGCTGGTGGCGAGACCGGTCACCACCCTGTGCATCGACTGCAAGACGAAGCAGGAAAAACTCGAAAAACTCAAGGGGGAGTAGCCCCTTCCGATCTCCGGACGCCGGGGTAAACGAGGGTCGATGCGGCCGGCAGCCGCGCAGGCCCCGGCCGGACGTCCTTCCCGCTCATCCCGGCGGCCCTTCTTCAAGCCCCACCCGGCGCCGTGCGCGCGAACCGGATACGCCCCATGTTCATCCAGGTGGCCATCGACATCCCCTCCGAGCGAACCTTTACCTACGCGGTTCCCCCCTTCCTCGCGGCCGAAATCGCTTTGGGAAAGCGCGTCCGGGTCCCCTTCGGCCGTCGCCGGCAGGTCGGCGTCATCCTCGCCGTCGAGGACGCCTCCCCGGATACCGGCGGGAAGGAAATCCGGGAGATCCTGGACGTTCTCGACCCGGAGCCCCTCTTCGGTCCGGAAGAACTCCGCTTCTACCGCTGGGCGGCCTCCTACTATCTCTACCCCTTGGGGAAGGCCCTGGCCGACGTCCTGCCCGGAACGGAATACCGGTCCGGCGGCGAGCGCATCCGCCTCACGGAAGTCGCCGCGGACCGGATCGCCTCCCCCCGCTCGCCGGCGGCGGATGTCCTCTGCGCCGTCCTGGCCGGACGCCGGAACGGCCTCACCCTGAACCGCCTGCGGAAAGTCACCGGCATTGAAGATATCCGAAAGGAAATCCGTGAGTTGCAGGATGCGGGCCTCGTGTGCGTCACGGAGGCCGAACGCCGGCCTGCCCGCCGCCGGGGCGGTGAAGCCTCCGGGGAAGCCCTCCGGACAACCGGGGCGGTTCCCGTCCCCAACCCCGACCAGCGGCATGCCGTTGAAGCGATCCGGGAGTGCCTGAACCGGGGCGGGTTTGCGCCGTTTCTGCTTCACGGGGTCACGGGGAGCGGCAAGACGGAGGTTTACCTGCGGGCCATCGCGGACGTCCTGGAGCGTGGCGGCGGCGCGCTGCTCCTGGTGCCGGAGATCGCCCTGACCGGCCAGCTCCTGGACCGTCTCCAGGCCCGGTTCCCCCGGCAGGCCGTCGCGGTCCTCCACAGCGGCGTCTCCCGCGCCGCCCGCTACGACCAGTGGCGGCAGATCCGGCAGGGCCGCCTCCGTCTGATCATCGGCGCCCGTTCCGCCCTCTTCGCCCCGGTCCGGGATCTGAAGCTCGTCGTCGTGGACGAGGAGCACGACCTGTCCTACAAACAGGACGACCGGATGCATTACCAGGCCCGCGACCTCGCCGTCATACGGGCCAAACTGGCCGGAGCGGCCGTGATCCTGGGGTCGGCGACCCCCGAACTGCAATCCTACTTCAACATCGCCGCGCGGAAATACCGCCTCCTGACCCTCCCCGACCGCGTCCTGTCCAAGCCCCTGCCCCGGGTGGAGGTGATCGACATGCGGGGCCGGCGGGAAGCGGACGGCCAGCCGGCCGTCCTCTCGGCGCCCCTGCAGGCGGCGCTCCAGGAGACGCTTGACCTCGGCCGCCAGGCCATCCTGTTTCTTAACCGGCGGGGCTCGCACGCGTTCATGGTCTGCCTGGACTGCGGCCAGGCCTTCCGGTGCCTCAACTGCGCCGTCTCGCTCACCTACTACGGCGGGGACGCCCTCCTGAAATGCCATTACTGCGGCTTCCGCCACCCCGTCCCGCCGGCCTGCCCGGCCTGCGGAAGTTCCCGCCTCGGCGGTTTCGGCGTGGGGACCGAGAAGGTTGAGGCGGAGGTCCGCGACAGGTTCCCCGAGGCGCGCATCGCCCGTCTGGACAGCGACACCACGACGCGCCGGGGCGCCCACATCGAGATCCTCCAGCGGCTCGCCCGGCAGGAGATCGACATCCTGATCGGCACGCAGATGGTGGCCAAGGGACACGACTTTCCGGGCGTGACCCTGGTCGGCGTCGTCTCGGCCGACACCTCCATGAACCTCCCCGATTTCCGGGCGGCGGAGCGGACCTTCCAGATCCTCACCCAGGTGGCGGGGCGGGGCGGCCGGGGAGACCTGCCGGGCCGGGTCTTGATCCAGACCTTCAACCCGGGGCACTACGCCCTCATGAAGGCCCGGCATCACGACTACGCGGGATTCTACCGGGAGGAGATCACCTCCCGGGAGGCCCTGTCCTACCCGCCGTTCAGCCGCCTCGTCAGCCTCCACCTCTCCAGCCGCTCCCGGGAAAAGGGACGTGCGGCCACCGAAGCCCTGGGCCGTCTCGCCCGGAAACTGGCCGCGGCTGGACGGTCCGCGCCGGGGGTCGAGGTCATCGGTCCGGCGGAGGCCCCCGTGGCGAAGATCAAGGGCCGGTACCGCTGGCAATTGCTTTTGAAGGGCAAACATGTTACATCCCTGCACGCCCTGGCCCGCAGCCTGTCCGAACACGCCGCGCACACGGGTCTGGACGTCCGGATCGACGTCGACCCGGTGCATTTTCTGTAACCCGCGGGCCGGGACCCGCAGGATGCGCATGCAGCCGTCATTGATGTTCATGGGAACGCCGGAGTTCGCCCTGCCGTCCCTGGAGCGCCTCGCCGCGGACGGCTGGCCGATCGCCGCCGTCGTCACCCAGCCCGACCGGCCCCGGGGCCGGGGACAGTCCCGGGTCGCGCCCCCGGTGAAGGACGCCGCCCTCCGCCTGGGACTGCCCGCCCTCCAGCCCGAGCGGGTGCGGGACCCAGCGTTTATCGACACCTGCCGAGCCCTGGCGCCCGGCGTGATCGTCGTGGCCGCGTTCGGCCAGATCCTCCCGGCGGCCCTCCTCGAGATCCCCCGTTTCGGCTGCATCAACGTCCACCCCTCCCTCCTGCCGAAGTATCGGGGCGCCGCCCCGATGAACTGGACCCTGATCCGGGGGGAGTCCGTCACCGGCGTCACGATCATGCGGATGAACGAGGCGATGGACGCGGGCGACATCCTGATCCAGGAGGAAGCCCCGATCGACCCCGGGGAGGACTACGGCGCGCTCCACGACCGTCTCGCGATCCTCGGGGCCGGGCTCCTGGCGCGCGCCCTGGACGGAATCGTGAGCGGAACGCTCGCGGGAACCCCCCAGAACCCCGCCGGTGCGACGTTTGCACCCAAAATCACGCGGGAGGACGGCCTGATCCGCTGGGACGCGCCGGCGGACGCCGTCGTCAACCTGATCCGAGGGCTTTCCCCGGCGCCCGGCGCCTGGACCCGCTTGGGCGGGAAGATTCTGAAGGTGTTCCGGGCCGAGGCCGGGCCGGGCCCCGTCGCCGATGCGCCGGGAACGGTCGGGGAGGCGACGCCCCGGGGCTTGGCCGTGGCCGTCCGGGGAGGCCGGGTCTGCCTGATGGAGGTCCAGCTGGAAAACAAGAAGCGCCTGCCGATCGGGGATTTCCTGCGGGGGCAGAGGCTCGCGCCTGGCACCCGCCTGGGATAGCCGCCTCCCCCGGACCCCCGCGCACCCCCCACGAGAAAGGAGACCGCCCATGAAGAAGAAACGTTTTATCGACCTGAGCATCGCCCTCGAAACGGGGCTCCCCAGCGATCCGTCCATGATGATCCCCCGGGTGGACTACATCGATCACGCGATGGGGACCGCCTCCATGCTGGACTTCTTCCCCGGCCTCCAGGCCGACCAGCTGCCGGGCGGGGTGGGCTGGGCCGTGGAATTCCTGACGCTCTCCACCCACAGCGGCACCCACCTCGACGCCCCCTACCACTATCACCCGAAGATGGACCGGGGCCGGCCCGCCGCCACGATCGACGAAATCCCGCTGGCGTGGTGCCTGAGCGACGGCGTCCTGCTCGATTTCCGCCACAAGGCCGACGGGGAGCGCATCACCGTGGCGGACGTCAAAAAGGAACTGGACAGGATCCGGTACGAGCTCAAGCCGCTCGACATCGTTCTCGTCCAGACCGGCGCCGACGAAGCCTGGGGAAGGCCGGAATACCTGGTCAAGGGGGCCGGGATGGACCGGGAAAGCACCCTCTTCCTCACGGAGCAGGGCATCCGCGTCGTCGGCATCGACGCCTGGAGCTGGGACCGCCCCCTGCCCTTTCTCGCCGCGGAATTCAAGGAAAAGGGCGACCCCCGGGTGATCTGGGAGGCCCACTTCGCCGGGATCGAGACCGGGTACTGCCACATGGAAAAGCTGGCCAACCTCTCCGCCATCGGCCGGCCGCACGGCTTCACCGTCTCCTGCTTCCCCATCAAGATCAAGCGCGCCTCCGCCGGATGGACGCGGCCCGTCGCAATCGTGGAGGAGGACTGAACGGCCGGGGCGGACCGCGCCCGGAGACGGGATCATGAGTGAAACCGCCCGCAGCGTCGCCGTCGATCTGATCGCGCGCGTGGAACAAACGGGGGCCTACGCGGAGCCCCTCCTGAACGCCGCCCTGTCGGGCCGGCTCCTCGACGATCCGCGGGAACGGGGGCTGGCGACCCAGCTCGTCTACGGCACGCTCCGCATGCAGGGTCGCCTGGACTGGATCCTCCGCCAGCTCTGCCGGGGACGACTCGTGGACCTGGCGCCGATCACCCGCGCCATCCTGCGCACGGCCCTCTACCAGCTGGAATTCGCCGACCGGATCCCCGCGTTCGCCGCGGTGGACGCCGCGGTGGAGCTCGCCAAGGCGCGCGTCCCTGCGCGCGCCGCCCTGGTGAACGCCGTATTGCGGACCGCCCTCCGGAAGCGGGATGCGATCCGCTGGCCCGACCCGGTCCGGGACCCGGCCGGGCATATCGCCGCCACCGCCTCCCACCCCCGCTGGCTCGTCCGGCGCTGGCTTGCCGTCTACGGCCCCGGGGACACGGCGGCCCTCTGCCGGGCCGACAACGAGACGCCGCCCTGCACCCTGCGCGTCAACCGGCTCCGCACCACCCCCGCGGCCGCGCGGGAGGCCCTGGCCGCCGCGGGCCTCGCCTGCGAGCCGACGTCCTTTTCCCCGGACGGTCTCGCCGTCGCCGGCGGTGCCGCCGCCCTCGGCGAAACCACCCCGTTCAGGGAAGGCGGGCTCCACATCCAGGACGAGGCCTCGCAGCTCGTCGCTCTCCTCGTCGCCCCGCGCCCCGGGGAAACCCTCCTCGATCTCTGCGCCGGCAGCGGCGGGAAGACCACCCACCTGGCCGCCCTGCTGGAAAATTCGGGCGAGATCCTGGCCGTGGACATCCACCCCCGGAAGCTGGCCGACCTCGAAACGCTCGCCCGGCGCCTCGGGGCGGCGCCCATCCGGACCCGGGCCGGTGACGCCGAGGAGGACCTCGGGGAGGCGTTCCACACCCGCTTCGACCGCGTCCTTGTCGATGCCCCCTGCTCCGGCACCGGAACGCTGCGCCGGAACCCCGAGATCAAATGGCGGCTTCAGCCGCGCGACCTCCGCCCCCTCGTCCGCCGCCAGCGGCGCATCCTGGACGCCGCGGCGGCCTACCCGCGCCGGGGCGGCCTCCTCGTCTACGCCACCTGCGCCCTCCTGCCCGAGGAGAACGAGGGCGTAATCGCGGATTTTCTCGAGCGCCACCCGGAGTATGCCCCGGATCCGCCCCCGCCCCCCTTTCCGGCGGCGCTGCTCGACGGGGAGGGGCATCTCCGGACGCTTCCGCACCGCGACGGCATGGACGGCTTCTTCGGCGCCCGCCTCCAGCGGCGCCGCTGAGCGCGGCGCTGCGCCGGCCGAATCCCGTTGACTTCGCGGCGAGAACCTGATAGGGGGCGCGTGGGAGGTGAGGCATGTATCTCGAACAAGTGCAGGTCAGCGCCATGGCGGTCTTCGCCTATATCGTGGGCGACCCCGATACGGGCGAGGCGCTCGTGATCGACCCGGCCGCCAACGTGGACGGCCTGATCCGGATCGCCCGGAGCCGGAAGCTCACGATCAAGACCATCGTCAACACCCACGGGCACGTGGACCACATCTCCGGCAACCTGGAGATGCAGCAGAAGACCGGCGCCGAGATCGTCATCCACGAGGCGGACGCCCCGATGCTCGTCGACACCCCGCCCATGCTGCTCAGGATGTTCGGGGCGGCGAAGTCCCCCCCGGCGGACCGGACCGTCCGCGAGGGGGATGTCATCTCGGTCGGGCGGGTGGCGCTCGAGGTGCTGCACACCCCGGGGCATTCCCCCGGCGGCATGTGCCTGTACCGGGACGGACACGTCTTCACCGGCGACACCCTGTTCGTCGAGGCCGTGGGCCGGTCCGACCTTCCCGGCGGCTCCTGGCCGCTCATGCTGCGCTCCATCCGGGAAAAGCTCCTCACGCTGCCCGACGAGACCGTCGTTCTGCCGGGCCATAATTACGGAAGCATGCCGACCTCCACGATCGGCCATGAAAAGAAATACAACCCCTTCCTCAACTGACCGGGAGGGGCAACCGGAGCATCAGGAGTGACGAGGACCCCATGAACGACCCGACGGGATTGAACAGAACGGACCTGACCGGATTGACGCTCGTCAGCAGGGGCAAGGTGCGGGACATCTACGACCTCGATCCGTGCCTGCTCATCGTCACGACGGACCGGATTTCGGCCTTCGACGTGATCATGGACGAACCGATCCCGGGGAAGGGGGAGATCCTCACCCGGATGTCCGCCTTCTGGTTCGGGACAATGGCGGACCTGATCGGGAACCACCTGATCTCCACGGATCCCGAGGCGTACCCCGAGCCCTGCCGCCCCTACCGGGACATCCTGAGGGGGCGGAGCATGCTGGTCCGCAAGGCGCGGCCCCTGCCCGTGGAATGCATCGTCCGCGGCTATCTGAGCGGCTCCGGCTGGAAGGACTACTGCCGGGACCGGACCGTTTCGGGCATCGCCCTGCCCGCGGGCCTCAAGGAGTCCGCACGGCTCCCGGAGGCGCTGTTCACCCCCTCGACCAAGGCCCCCGAAGGGGAGCACGACGCCGCGATCACGCGCCGCGACATGGAGGCCCTGATCGGCCGGGAGCTGACCGACCGGGTCGTCCGGACAAGCCTCGCCGTCTACGGGCGGGCCGTCGAGATCGCCGAGCGGGCGGGCATCATCATCGCCGACACGAAGATGGAATTCGGCATCTGCGACGGGGACCTGATCCTGATCGACGAGCTGCTCACCCCCGACTCCTCGCGCTTCTGGCCCCGGTCCGACTACGCCGAAGGGCGGGCGCAGAAGAGTTTCGACAAGCAGTTCCTCCGCGATTATCTCCTGTCCATCCCCTGGAACCAGGCGGCGCCGCCCCCGCCGCTCCCCCGGGATATCATCGAGAAAACGAAGGAAAAATACGAAGAGGCCCTGCGCAGGCTCGTCCCGGACCGTTGACGGTCCCGGGGTTGACATTGCCTCCGGCGGTGACTATGTTAGCCGCATTTGAGCGCCGGGGCACGGCGTGCGTCATGTTAAGGATACCGTGAAACGACCCGACATTCCGGATTACCGAAAAAAACAGGCCCTGCTCTACATTCAAAAAAGCGCCACCGCCGACCTGACCGTCTACGGGAACCGTTTTCTCGCCGCCGGCCGGATGGCCGACGCCCTCGAATTTTTCGAGGCCGCCGCCGATCGGGAGGGTCTGGAGAAGCTCAGGACCTGGGCCGAGGGCGAGGGGGATTTCATGATATACCTGAACTGCGGCAAGGCCCTCCGGGAGGAGCCGACACCCGACGGCTGGGCCCGGATCGGCCGCGCGGCCCTGGCGAAGGGCAAGCTCCGGTTCGCGCGGGAAGCCGCCGACCGTAGCGGCGATCCGGCGCTTCTGGAAGACGTCGAACAGAGCCTCCGCGAACAGGCCGGGGGTTAAGCCATGAAACGCTGCTATTACGAGATCCTCGAAATCGAGCGCGGCGCCTCGGACGAAGAGATCAAGAAGAGTTATCGCCGCTTGGCCATGCAATACCACCCGGACCGGAACCCCGGGGACCGCGAGGCGGAGGACCGGTTCAAGGAAGCGGCCGAGGCCTACGAGGTCCTGAGCGACCCCCAGAAGCGCTCCATCTACGACCAGTACGGTCACGAGGGCCTGTCCGGGGCGGGCTATCAGGGGTTTTCCGGCTTCGAGGACATCTTCAGCAGTTTCGGCAGCATCTTCGAGGACATTTTCGGATTTGGCGGCGGACGGGCGCGCGGACGAACGGCCCCCCGGGCCGGCGCCGACCTCCGCTACGATCTCAAGATCTCCTTCCTGGAGGCGGCCTCCGGGACGACCCGGGACATCGACGTCGAGAAATACGAACGGTGCGAAGGCTGCCGCGGAAGCGGCGCGGCGCCCGGTGCCTCGCCGGAGGTCTGCCGCTACTGCCAGGGGCGCGGTCAGGTGACCCAGTCCAGCGGCTTTTTCAGCGTCCGCAGCACCTGCCCGCAGTGCCGGGGCCAGGGAAGCGTCATCACACAGCCCTGTCCCGAGTGCCGGGGAACGGGTCGAACCCGGATCTCCAAGACGGTGCAGCTGAAGATCCCGGCCGGCGTCGAAACGGGCTCCCGCCTGCGTCTGCGCGGCGAGGGGGAAAGCGGCGACCCGGGCGGCCCCGCGGGCGACCTGTACGTGTTCATCTACGTCGAGCCCCACGAGTTCTTCGAGAGAAACGACGACGATCTCTACTGCCGGGTCCCCATCTCTTTCGTTCAGGCCGCGCTGGGGGGGACGGTGGAGGTGCCGACGCTCAACGGAAACGAAAAGCTGAAGATTCCCCGGGGAACCCAGAGCGGCAAGACGTTCCGTCTCAAGGGAAAGGGAATCCCCCACCTCCGCGGTTTCGGCCGCGGCGACCAGATCATCGAAACCGTTGTCGCCATTCCGACGAACCTCACGCGCAAGCAGGAAGAGCTGCTCCGGGAGTTCGCGCGCCTCGGGGGCGCCCCGGGATAAGGTCTGACGAAGGGGTGGACAATTCGGGCGGGATCGATTATAGAATGAACCCGTGGCCGGGAGGTCATCCCTCAACCTCAAGGAAAGGAGTGCCCCTGTCGATGAAAAGAAAATCGCTGCTATCCTTCCTCATGATGTCATTGATGCTTCTGGGCGGCTGCGCCGCCATGGCCGTCGGGGTGACAGCCGTGGGGGTCGGGTCGGGAACCTACCTGTACATCAACGGGGATCTGAATACGGATTACTACGCCTCGTTCGACCGGGTCTGGGCGGCCTGCGAAAAAACCGTTGCCGACATGCGGGGCATGGAGGTCAAGCCGGACAAGGACATCGGCAAGGGGACGATCACCGCCGTCATCAACGACGAGAAGGTCCAGTTCTCCGTCAAATACAAGACCAAGGACCTCGTCACCGTGGGGGTCCGTGTCGGGCTTCTCGGCGACAAGCTCTCGTCCCAGCTGATTCACGACAAGATCGCCGACAACATCTCCAAGAACTGATCCCCTCAACAGACGGGGGCGATCCCGCGAACCCCGGCGGCACGCGGCCGAGGCGCGCGGTTCCGCGTCCGTGCGCCCCTGCCGCGCCGGACGGGGCGGGCGCCTCGAACAGGGCGGGTGCATGAAAAAAAACATCGCGGCCGGAATCCTCGTGAGCCTCGCCCTCGTCTATCTGTCCGTTCGGGGCATCCCCTGGGCCGGCGTCCGCGAGGGGGTGGCAGCCATGCATTGGGGGTTCGCCCTGCCGTCCCTCGCCGCCATGCTTCTCATGCAGGTTTTCCGCTCGATTCGCTGGGGGGTCATTCTGGGCCCCATGGAGAAGATCCGCCAGCGGACCCTGTTTCCGATCACCAGCGTGGGATTCCTGGCCATCGTCTCCCTGCCGGCCCGGCTGGGCGAGCTGGCCCGCCCGTACCTGATCTCCCGGCAAAGCGGCATCCGGATGAGCGCCGCGCTGGGAACCATCTTCGTCGAGCGGGTCTTCGACGGCCTGGCGGTTCTGTCGCTCTTCGCCCTGACGCCGCTTCTGACGCCCCTGCCTCCCTGGCTGCTCCGGTCGGGAGCGATCTTTTTTGCCCTGACGGCCGGATTGCTGGCCGCGATGATCCTCCTGCTCCTGAAGCGCGAACGGGCCCTGGGGCTGCTCCGGCCGCTCCTGGCGAAGCTCCCGGCGCCCTACGGCGCCAAACTCGCGGGTCTGACGGACCGGTTCGTCGACGGCTTTCAGATGATCACCGACGGGAGGCGGTTCCTGGCCGTCGCGGCCCTGTCCCTCGTCATCTGGGTCCTCGACGTCTTCGCCATCTACATCCTCTTCCCCGCCTTCGGGCTGGCGCTGCCCGTCGGCGCCGCCCTCGTCGTCATGATCATCCTCGTGGCCGGCATCGCCCTGCCCGCGGCGCCGGGCTTTGTCGGCAACTGGCACTTCGCCTGCATTCTCGCCCTCGGCCTGTTCGGCGTCGCCAAGGCGGACGCGCTGACCTTCGCCATTCTCTACCACGTCCTGTCGCTCGGGGTCGTGATCGGCCTGGGCCTTCCCTTCCTCCCCTTCCAGCGGTTCTCCCTGGCCGACGTGCGCCGCCAGACCTGACGCCGCACCCCGCGAGCCGCCCGGACATCGGCTGCCGCGGGCGCGGACGCCCTATCCCGCGTCCTTGACGTCCAGACCGTAGGCCTTGATCTTCTTGTGCAGGTTGCTGCGCTCCAGGCCGATCGCCTCGGCGGTCTTCGAGATGTTGCCTTCGAACTCGCGGAGCTTCTTGACGATGTAGCTCTTCTCGAACTCCACCTTGGCCGCCTTGAACGAATCGGAATCGTAGAAGGAGCTGTCCAGAACGACTTCCGCATCCTTGATCAGCGGCGGGATGTCGCGGGCGTCGATGACGCTGCCGGAGGTCATGATGACGAGCCGCTCGACGATGTTCTTCAGCTCGCGCACGTTGCCCGGCCAGGGGTGTTCCATGAGGACGCCCAGGGCCTCCATCGTCATCTTCTTCTGTTCCTCGCCCTCCTTCTGGGCCAGATCCTGAAGAAACCGGTTGACGAGCAGGGGGATGTCCTCGCGGCGCTCGCGGAGCGGGGGGACGCGCAGCGGGATCACATTGAGCCGGTAATAGAGATCCTGGCGGAAGCGACCGGCCTCCATCTCCTGCTCCAGGTCCTTGTTCGTCGCCGCCAGGACACGTACGTCGGTCGGAATCAGGCGGGTGCCGCCCACCCGCTCGAACTTCTTCTCCTGGAGAATCCGGAGGACCTTGGCCTGAGCCTTCAGGCTCATGTCCGCCACCTCGTCGAGAAAAATGGTCCCTTCGTGGGCCAGATCGAACTTTCCCCGCTTCTTGGCCGTCGCCCCGGTGAACGCCCCCTTTTCATGGCCGAACAGCTCGCTTTCGATGAGATCTTCCGGAATGGCCGCGCAGTTGACCTCGATGAAGGGCTTGTTCACGCGCCGGCTCTGGCGGTGGACGGAGCGGGCCACGAGCTCCTTGCCCGTCCCGTTCTCCCCCATGATCAGGATCCAGGCGTTGGTGGGGGCCACGATGCCGATCGTCTCCTTCAGCTCGGTAATCGGCGGGCTCTCCCCGGTCAGTTCATACTCGCGGCCGAGCTTCTGCCGGAGGAGGATGTTCTCCTCCTCGAGGTTGACCATGTCCAGGGCATGGCTGACCAGCAGGATGACCTTGTCCAGGGAGAGGGGCTTTTCGATGAAATCGAAGGCGCCCAGCTTCGTCGCCTTGACGGCCGTCTCGATGGTGCCGTGACCCGACATGACGATCACGCGGACCTGGGGATACTCCGACCGGATCCGCGTCAGGACCTCGATGCCGTCCATCCCCGGGAGCCAGATGTCCAGAAGAACCAAGCTGGGGATCTCGTCGTCGATCATCCGGAGCGCTTCCTCGCCGCTGCCGGCGGTCAGGACTTCATATCCCTCGTCATTCAGCACGCCGCCCAGCGACTGGCGGATGCTCTCTTCGTCATCCACAATCAGGATCGTTTTCCGCATGCTTCCTTCCCGAACCGTTTATGCCCCGTCCGGCCGGGGGCCCCTTCCTCTCAGACGGCCACCCCCTCCGGCACGGGAATCTCAAAGGCCACCACGGTTCCCCGCGGCACGTTGTCGCGGACGCTGACCTTTCCATGGTGATCGGCGATGATCGAGTTCACGATGGCCAGCCCCAGCCCGGAGCCGGCCCCCTTGGTGGAAAAATAGGGCTCGAAGATCTTCAGCTTGTAGCTGGGCGGAACGCCCGTTCCGTTGTCCGCCACCTCCACCCTCGCCTTCTGGGCAGCCGGATCGTAGAACGTGCGGATGGCGATGCACCCGTCATGTTCCCGGAGGGCGGCCACGGCGTTGTCCAGGAGGTTGACCATGACCCGCTTGATCTGCTCCGGGTCGATGTTCACAATCGGGAGCGCGTCTTCCGTCTCGAACGTGAACCGGATTTCCTTGTGGGCATCCTGAAAGAGGACGACCGAATCCGTGATGACCTCGTTCAGGTTGTGCGGCGCCGGGTTCGTGACGGGAATCCGGGCGTAGCGGGAGAATTCGTTCACCAGGTTTTTCAGGACCTCGACCTGATCGATGATCGTCTTGGTGCATTCAAAAAACACCTCCCGGTCCCCGCCCAGCTTGTCCCCGTATTTCTTCTGCAGCCGCTGCGCGGAGAGCTGGACCGGGGTCAGGGGATTCTTGATCTCGTGGGCCATCCGCCGCGCCACCTCCCGCCAGGCGGCGGCGCGTTCCGCCTTCTGAAGCTGGGTCAGGTCTTCAAAGACGACCACCATGCCCAGGTCGCGACCGTCGTCGTCGTGAATGACGTTGGTCGTCATGAGGAGGGTCAGGGCCCGGTCCCCGATCGTGAGGTCGACCTGCTTCTCCAGAAAGCCGTCCCGGTTGCTCCGCATCTCCTGCAGGTAGGCGTTCACCATCTCCAGATGCTCCCCCGCCAGCACCTCCTCGTAGGGACGATTAAGGATCGTCTCGGCGCGGATCCCCAGCATTTTTTCCACCGCCCGGTTGATCGTCGTGATCACCCCGCCGGCGTCGATGGAAATGACGCCGGCCGAAACATGCCGCAAGACGGCCTCCATATAACGGCGGCGCTGTTCGAGGTCCATATTGCTCTTCCGGAGATCCCGCGTCATCTGGTTGAAGGAATCGACCAGAACGCCGATCTCGTCATCGGCCTCGATCTCGATCTGGTGCTCCAGATCCCCCTGGGCGATCCGGTTCGTGGCCTCGGCCAGATCCTGGATGGGGACGGTGATGCCCTTCGCGAGAAACATCCCGAACCAGGTTGCGGAAAAGATGATCAGCAGGGTCACGATGAAGAGCGTCACGATGTAGCTGAACTTGATGGGATTCTTCAGGAGCGTCAGCTGCCGGTACTGCTCCGACGATCGGGAGATCGCCTTGATCTTCTCGACGATCGCCCCGGGGATGAAGCGGCTCACCACCACGATGCCGATCACCTCGTGGGGGCCCAGGGCCGCGAAAACCGGGACAACGCCGCTGATCATGTCGCCGCCGGCCGCGGCCTGTTCGCGCGACACCTCCCGGCCGGCAAAGACCTCCTCCCGCAGTTTCGGCGAGAGCAGAATCGGCTCCTGACCGGGATGTTCGGGATCCTGGAACACAACACTGTCCCGCTCGTTCTCGAAGTAGACCTCCACCATGCCCAGCCGGCTGGAGCGCTGCCGCTGTTCGACCAGCTGGCGGAGGTAGGTCATCCGCTCCCGCTCGTGCAGGCGGTGCGTGGTGATGTCGGCGCTGATCTGGCGGGCGAAATACTTGGCGTTGTCCGCGGCCTGCTGGTAATAGACCTGTGCGACCTCCTCGGTCTTGTTCAGCGTGTCGCCGAAACGGATGCTGAACCAGGTGTCGATGCTGTAGGACAGAAAATTGATCGACACCAGGAAAAGGATGATGGTGGGAATGAGGGACAGCCCCACAAAGGCCGCCACCAGCTTCGTGCGCAGCCGGGAACCGATGACGCCGCTGCGCCGCTCGAACACGAGCTTGACGACGTTGCGCACGATCAGAAAGATCAGCAGGATGATCAGGATGATGTTGATGTTGATCAGGCCGAAGATCAGGATGTTGTTGGAGGCGGGCAGCACCCCCTGCTGATGGGACAGCTGGCTTTCCAGATAGGTCAGCCCGGCGATCACCGCCATGGTGATGACGATGATGATGCGCTCGCGGCGGCGGCGGCCGGCTTCCGGAATGTCGAGCGGGGGGCGGGCCTTTTTCATGGGGTGATGGAGAGCCGGTAACGATACCAGTCGGTCTCAAAGTCCCAGAGGGACGCGAAGAACAGGATGTACTCCAGGCGCATGGGCAACCTGACCTCCTCCAGCTTGGCCTTCAGTTTGAGGTAATACGTCCGGTCCCGCTCCAGCCTCGAGACGGGAAACAGGGCGACGCCGTTCAGTTCCGCCATGGCCAGCTTGGCCGTACCCAGATCCTGAAAACCGACGGGCTCGCCGCCGTCGCCGACGGACACGAAAAACAGTTTTCTCACCCGGTCGTACTTCAGGGTATGGTGGACCTCCACAAAGGCGAGCCTCCGGTCCGGCCACCAGGACCGGACCTGGTAGAGGTTCAGGAAAAAGGTGAACGTGGTCGGGATGCCGGCATAGATCGCCTGCTCCATCTTCGGGGTGAAACAGTTGGTCACCTTGGCATAGACCAGCACCTGCCGGTTGTCGGTGAACCCCCGGATATCCGTGAGGCGCGCCTCCTGCGCCAGGACGCCCGACAGGCCCACCGATAGCAGCAGGATGACGCCGCATAAGGGAAGCAGACACTTGCGAACCACGTGCGGACTCCTTTCCCCGGGCCGGCCCCGTTTCCCCCGTGAGGCCGACCTGCCGCCGGAGAGGCATAACGCCTTATAATGCTTTGTTTTTCTTTTGCAAAACACCGAGGCGTATACTAAGAAACTGACGGAGAAAAAGCAAGCGGTATTTGCGGATCAGGGGGATGGGCGGACGGAGGACGGAAACGGGAGGATGCCCGGTTGCCTCAGGCGCGGACGGCTGCGGCGTCGAGGATCCTGAAGGCCGGCGCCTTCAGCCCCGTCCGCTCCGTGGTGGCATCCTTCCGCCCCAGGGCGCTAACGATCCGCCAGCAATCGCGGCGGTTCATCAATTCCCTGAGGAGCAGGTTGTTGAGCCGGTGCCCGGATTTTCTGGCGATCAAATGACCGATGACGGGCATGCCGAGCAGGGAGAGGTCGCCGATGGCGTCCAGGATCTTGTGCTTGACGAACTCGTCGGGGCAGCGGAGGCCCTCCTTGTTGAGGATGCGGGTTTCGTCCATGACCACCGCGTTCTTGAGAGACCCGCCCAGCGCGAGCCCGCTCGCCTGGAGGTATTCCACATCCTTGAGGAAACCGAAGGTCCTCGCGGCGCAGATCTCCTTTTCGTACAGCTCGTCGGAAAAGGTCATCGAGAAGGTCTGGTGCCCGATCACCGGATGGGCGAAATCGATCTCGCAGGTGATCCGGAATTCCGGGGAAGGCAGGAACGTGGCGCTGCCGTAGCCGTCCTCGACCGAGACGGGCTTCTCCACGACGAGAATCTTCTTGCAGCGGCCCTGGGCCCGCGTTCCGACGCTCTTCAGGAGGTCCACGAAGGGCTGGGCGCTCCCGTCCATGATGGGGAGTTCCGGCGCATCCACCTCCACCACGGCATTGTCAACCCCCATGCCGAACAGCGCGGACATCAGGTGTTCGATGGTCGAGATGCGCGTGCCGTTCAAGCCGATGGTCGTGGCCAGGGTCGTGTCGGAAACGCTGTCGTAACGGGCCCTGATCTCAGGACGGCCCTCGACATCGTTGCGAACGAAGGTGATGCCCGCGTCGGCGTCGGCCGGCCGGATGGTCATGGCGACCTTCCGGCCGGAATGGAGGCCGATATTCCGGCAGTGGATCTCGCGTTGAATCGTGCGCTGTAAAAACATCTCCAACATCACATCCCGGGGTACTTTCGTTGGGGAAATAAGCAACTTGCGTACCAGACATCCCCGCCCCGGCTTTTTATCCGGCACGGAATCTAACCCGATGGAAATAATCCCGTTTGGGGCCCCGGTCGCGGAAGCGGAAAAGGAACGCCCGCGGGGCGGTGTGGCGGGAAAGACACAATCCCGGCGGGCGCTGTTCCCTTCCGTCACGCCGGCGCCCCGGTGGAAGCGGCGCATCCCGGCGCGAGGGGACGGCGCCCGTAGCGTTCCTTTTCGCTGTAAAGACAGCCGCAGTAGGGCTGTCGGTACATCCCGATTTCCCGGGAAACGCGGACCCCTTCCTGCCAGCCTTCACGAAAATCGCGATAGACAAACGGAATCCCGTTCTCCTGCCCCACGCGGTCGCCCAATTCCCGGATCAGGTCGTGCTTCTGGAACTTGCTGTACAGAAGGGTCGTCGTGAAGCCCCCGCATCCCCGAACTTTCGCCATGCGCGCCGCCTCCGCCAGCCGGAGGGTATAGCAGTGCCGGCAGCGGTCGTCTTCCCGGCCGGCGACCGCCCGGAAGAACGCCTCCATGGCGTACCCCTCCGCCCACAGCATCGGGAGGGCCTGCGTCTCCGCGTAAGCGGCGAGCGTCTCGGCACGTCGGCGATATTCCAGAGAGGGGTGGATGTTGGGATTGAAGAAATAACCGACCGGTTCGCACCCCGTCTCCCTCAGGATCCGGAGAGGATAAATCGTGCAGGGACCGCAGCAGGTATGGAGCAAAACCTTCATGGGACTAAAACAGGTCCGACTGGGGCTGCCCCAGCCAGGTCCGGCCGAAGTGCTCGTAGGCGATGCGCGTGGCGACGCGCCCCCGCGCCGTGCGCTGGAGGTAGCCCTCCTGGATCAGGTAGGGTTCGTAAACGTCCTCGAGCGTGGTCTTCTCCTCGCCGATGGCGGCGGAGAGGTTGTCGATCCCGACCGGCCCCCCGTCGAACTTGTCGATCAAGGTCAGCAGGATCGTCCGGTCCATGTGGTCGAACCCCTGCGGGTCCACGTCGAGAAGCTTCAGGGCGTCGACCGCCACCCGGCGGTTCACGACGCCGTCGGCCCGGACTTCGGCAAAATCGCGGACCCGCTTGAGCAGGCGATTCGCGATGCGCGGCGTTCCCCGGGAGCGGCGGGCGATCTCCTCCGCCCCGGCCCGGTCGATGCCGATGTCGAGGATGCCGGCGGACCGCTTGATGATGACGGCCAGCTCCTCCGGGGTGTAGTATTCGAACCGGAAGGCCATCCCGAAACGGTCCCGGAGCGGCGAGGTCAGAAGCCCCGCCCGCGTCGTGGCGCCGATCAGCGTGAAGTGCGGGATCTCGAGCTTCATCGACCGGGCGGACGGCCCCTGGCCGATGAGGATGTCGATATGAAAATCCTCCATGGCCGGGTAGAGGATCTCCTCCACCACGTGCGAAAGCCGGTGGATCTCGTCGATGAAGAGGATGTCGTGCTCGTGCAGGTTCGTCAGAATCGCCGCCAGGTCCCCCGGACGCTCGATGACCGGACCCGACGTCACCTTGACGTCGACCTCCAGTTCCCGCGCCACGATGTAGGCGAGCGTCGTCTTCCCCAGGCCCGGCGGTCCGTAGAGCAGCACGTGATCCAGGGCCTCGCGGCGTCTGCGGGCCGCCTCGATGAAGACGGCCAGATTCGACTTGATCTTTTCCTGGCCGATGTATTCCGCCAGCGAGCGCGGACGCAGGGAGGTCTCGAACGCCCCCTCCGCCTCCGCCGCCTCCGGCTCGATCACCGGGTTCTTGTCCGACATCGCGCGTCTCTCCCTTTCCCCTTCGCTCCCGCGCCCTTCACGGGCCGGTTCGTCGTCATCCCGCGAGCCGCTTCAGGGCGTCCTTGAGCAGAACGTCCAGCGAGGGCGGTTCGGCCGCCGCCGCAATGACCGCATCCACGGCCCCCCGGGCGGCCGCCGGCTTGTACCCCAGGTTGGTCAGGGCGGACAGGGCGTCCTCCTTCAGGAACTCCAGGGAAACGACGCGGCGCTCCCCGGCGCCGGCCGGCAGCGCCGCGTCGAGGCGGGCGATCTTGTCCCGGAGCTCCACGATCAGCCGCTCGCCCATCTTCTTCCCCACCCCGGGGATGCCGACCAGGCGGGCCAGATTGCCCTGCAGGATGGCCGCGACGAACTCGGCGGCGGAAATCCCGGAAAGGATGTTCAGGGCCAGGCGCGGACCGATCCCCGATACGCCCAGCATGACCTGGAAGATTTCACGCTCGCGCTCCGCATGGAACCCGTACAGGCTGATGGCGTCTTCCCGCACCTGGGTGTGGATGTGCAGGGCGATCCGCTCCCCCGCTTCGGGAAGCTCGTAGAAGGTCGTCAGCGGCACGAAGACGCGGTAGCCGACGCCCTGGGCATCGATCACGATGAAGTTGACGGTCTTGTGAATCAGCGTGCCGCTCAGCCGGGCAATCATTCAGGCGGGGGGGTCCTTTCTGGTGTGGGCGTGGCAGATGGCGACGGCCAGGGCATCGGCGGCGTCCTCGGGCGGGACATCGACCAGGCCCAGAATCGCCATCACCATCCGCTGCACCTGCGGTTTCTCCGCGCGTCCGTACCCCACCACGGCCTGCTTCACCTCCAGGGGCGAATACGCATACACGGCGACGCCGGCCAGGGCGCCCGTCAGCAGGGTCACCCCCCGGACATGCCCCTGCCGGATGAGGCTCTTGACGTTCTTGCCGTAGAAGATGTCTTCGACGGCCAAGGCATCCGGACGGTGTTCCGCGACGATCTCCTGCAGGCGTTCATGGATGGCTTTGAGGCACGCCGTCAGGCGCGCCCCGCGGGCCGGTCTGATCTCCCCGTATGCGACGACCTTCAGTCCGCCTTTTTCGTGATCGACGAGGCCATAGCCGGTGACATGGCTTCCGGGATCGATGCCCAGGACGCGCAAGACGATTCCTCTCCGGATCCGCTAACTCAGTTTCTCCATGATCTCATCGGGGATGTCGAAGTTGGCGTAGACATTCTGCACATCGTCGTTGTCTTCGAGCTTTTCCATCAGTTTGAGCATCTGCTCGGCCCTGCCGGCCTCGAGCTCGACCGTGTTCTGCGGGATCATGCCGATGGAAGCCGAGAGGAGCTTGATTCCCCGCTGCTCGATGGCGCGCCGGACGGCTTCGAAGGCCCCCGGGTTCGTGATGACCTCGAACTCGTGCTCCTCCTCGCGAACGTCGTCGGCCCCCGCCTCGAGCGCCAGCTCCATCAGGGCGTCCTCGCCGATATCGTTCTTGTTGACGAGCAGACTTCCCTTTTTGTCGAACATCCAGGCCACGCAGCCGTTTTCGCCGAGGTTGCCGCCGTGCTTGGACAGAATATGCCGGATCTCGGCCACCGTCCGGTTCTTGTTGTCCGTGAGAACCTCAACGAGCAGGGCCACCCCGCCCGGGCCGTATCCTTCGTAGGTGGTCTCCTCAAAACTCGACGCCCCACCGATCTCGCCGACGCCCTTCTTGATCGCCCGCTCGATGTTGTCCTTGGGCATGTTTTCGTCCTTGGCCGCGAGGATCGCCGTCCGCAGGCGGGCGTTGCCGTCGGGGTCCCCGCCGCCCAGCCGGGCCGCCAGGGTGATCTCCTTGATGATCTTCGTGAAGATCTTGCCGCGCTTCGCATCCGCGGCGCCCTTTTTTCTCTTGATCGTGCTCCATTTCGAATGACCGGACATGCTGTCCTCTCTCCTTGTATTGCCCGTCCGCTGAACCCGGAACACGGCAAGATTACGCGCGCTTTCCTCATATCACAAGACGGAGGCTTTGCAAAACGGAAATCTTCGGGGCCAAAAAAAACCCCTCCAATCGCTTGAAGGGGTTCGATAAATATCTCGGCAGCTCCTACTCTCCCACACAGTCGCCCATGCAGTACCATCGGCGCCGGAGAGCTTAACTTCCGTGTTCGGGATGGGAACGGGTGGGGCCTCTCCGCTATAGCCACCGAAATGATTTCCTAAAAGAGCAACAATCGCATAGGGCATGGCGGGGCAAAACGGGAACAGAAAATGACAAAATTATGGTCAAGCCTCACGACCGATTAGTATCAGTAAGCTCAACACATTACTGTGCTTGCACACCTGACCTATCAACCTCGTGGTCTACGAGGGGTCTTCAGTCCTGATGTCTCCATCAGGAGGGATATCTCATCTTGAGGTGGGCTTCCCGCTTAGATGCTTTCAGCGGTTATCCCTTCCGAACATAGCTACCCAGCGATGCTCCTGGCGG